>TARA_R110000851_G_scaffold8106_1_pt1 | contig 33583 bp, 32 predicted proteins | sample TARA_R110000851 | Tara Oceans TARA_R110000851 (sample SAMEA4397627) | marine metagenome | biome: Polar Biome; feature: [DCM] deep chlorophyll maximum layer (ENVO:01000326); material: water (ENVO:00002006), including particulate matter (ENVO:01000060) such as... | depth 17 m
GGCTGCTTTGGGAATCCCTGCAATTAAATGTCGATTGGTCCTAGGGCCTGAACCCAATCATCATATCAAATTGCGGCGTTCAAATCAGGACGCCGCAATTTCCTTGATTGATGGATCAATCGAATAATAATCGCCTTTGTCCGCACAGAAAATCTGACCACCGGTTTTAAGGTCCTGACTGTCATCAAGGGTGCCGGGCATCAATGCCATATGATCGGATTTAACCGGGCGCCAGAAAATCCCTGAACCACATTCCTTGCAAAATCCCCGATCCGTCTTTGGCGATATCCGATACCACCGCAATCCGGCATCACGTACAAGCGTCAAAGCACTTTTATCAAAACCGGCATACGAACTGACATGGCCGTGTAATTTACGGCATAGTTGGCAATGACACATCACCGCATCTTCAAGCGGTGCCATCACGCTGTAACGCACCGCACCACAATGGCATCCACCGTCAAAAACGACGTTCGTGTCGGCTTTCTTAATCATGACAATGCCCCAAATCACAATTGATCCATGCGATTTAATTTATCGGGTGATCGGCATATCGCAAGGTGTTGACGTTGATCAAAACAGCCGCAAATCAATTTCAGGCATGGATTTCAGACAAATATGTTTGAGATTGGCGAAAAGCAGTCCTATTCTGCGGCTTCTGATAAGGGCAGGATGAAGACGCCACTGCGCCATTCCCCGCCATCCAGCCCTGCCCAAATGTGATGGGATAACATGTCCGAAAACTCTTTCAATTATGACGTGCTCGTTATTGGCAGCGGTGCTGCTGGGCTGTCGACCGCCCTTAAGCTCGCCCCCCACGTAAAAGTCGCGGTTCTTTCCAAGGGAAAGATCGACGATGGTTCGACCAATTGGGCGCAAGGTGGCATTGCCGCAGTGCTTGATGCTGCTGACAGTATCGAAAACCACGTGCGCGATACGCTGATTGCCGGGGCTGACCTGTGCAAGCGTGAAACGGTCGAATATGTAGCAGCAAATGCACCGCGCGCCATTGCGTGGCTTGATGAACTTGGCATTCAACTGACCCGTGACCCGGCAGGGGGGAATGATCAGCCGTTTCATCTGACCCGTGAAGGCGGCCATAGTCATCGGCGTATTGTCCATGCTGCCGATGCCACCGGGCGGGCTGTTCAAACCACCCTGCAAAGTCAGGCGGCCAATCACCCCAACGTCACAATTTTTGAAAACTTTCTGGCGATTGACCTTGTCACCGACCGCAAGTTTGGCGGCGAAGGGCGACGCTGTATCGGGGCCTATGCGCTTGATCTCGAAACCGGGCAAGTAAAATCATTTAATGCCCGCACCGTCGTGCTGGCAACTGGTGGTGCCAGCAAAGTCTATCGCTTCACCTCCAACCCGGATGGCTCGACCGGCGATGGCATTGCCATGGCATGGCGTGCCGGGTGCCGGGTGATGAATATGGAATTCAGCCAGTTTCACCCGACGTGTCTATATCACCCACAGGCCAAATCGTTCCTGATTTCCGAGGCCCTACGCGGTGAAGGCGGCAAGTTGCTCTTGCCCGATGGCACTCGGTTCATGGACCAGTTCGATGATCGTGGGGAATTGGCCCCGCGTGACATTGTCGCGCGTGCCATTGACCATGAAATGAAACGTCTGGGAGCCGATTGCGTTTACCTTGATATCACCCACAAGGGGCCTGATTTCATTCGCGAACACTTCCCGACCATCCATGAAACCTGCCTGACCTATGGCATTGATATGACCAAGCAACCGATCCCGGTTGTGCCCGCAGCCCATTACACATGCGGCGGGGTTTTGACCGACCTTCGCGGGCGTACCGACCTTACCGGGCTTTACGCGATAGGGGAATGTGCCGGTACTGGTTTGCACGGTGCAAACAGATTGGCATCCAATTCGCTTTTGGAATGTCTGGTGTTTGGCGAAGCCGCCTCAAAAGACATTATCGAGGCCCTGCCGGTCGAAGATCATTTCAAACCAATCCCCGAGTGGGACGAAACCGGCATTACCGACTCAGACGAAGAAGTCATTGTTGCCCATAACTGGGAACAGTTGCGCAACGTGATGTGGGACTTTGTCGGCATTGTCCGCACCACCAAACGGGTTCAGCGCGCCCAGCACAGGGTTGATTTGTTGCTGTCGGAAATTGACGAATATTATGGCAATTTCCGCGTCACCAATGACTTGCTCGAACTGCGCAACCTGTCGGTTGTTGCCAAACTGATCATTCAGTCGGCCCTGTGGCGCCGCGAAAGCCGCGGCCTGCATTACACCACCGATTATCCCGAACTTGATGAAAGCGGATCACCGCGCCAGACAATTCTGGTACCGGAAAACTTCGCCGGTCGCTGGGTCATTTCCGGTCAGTGGAAAACCTGATCCATTGGTAGCATAATCAAACAGGAACAAGAAGCATGACCGGACAAGCCAAACTTATCGGGATCGCGCGTAAGGCGAAATCGCGCGCCCCGATGGAGACGCTCGAACAAATCACATGTTCGACGGCATTGGGCGTGGATGGCGATTATCGGGGAAAATTGCGTAAACGTCAGGTCACCATCCTGTCGAACGAAGACTGGCAAACAGCCTGCGTGGTTATTGATCGAACAGATCTTCCCTGGACGACCCGGCGCGCGAACCTTCTGGTCAGCGGCATTCCCCTTCCGCGTGACATCGGAGCCAAAATTTCAATTGGCTCCGTCGTGTTTGAAATCACCGGGGAGACCGACCCGTGTCGCCGGATGGAAGACGCCGCAAAAGGCCTTGAAGAAGCCCTTCGTCCAGATTGGCGCGGCGGTGTGACATGCCGTGTCATCAAAGACGGCACCATTCAATGTGGCGACACCGTGCACATCACATCGATGGTCGATTGACACCTTCGGTAGATTATACTTAGGGTCTATCTTTAAATATGGGCTAATCGAACCAACCTGATTAAGGGATATCAATTGCCTAGGTTGGGATGGGTCATTACGCCATGAGCCCATAACGCTTCGCGGTGCAAGCTGGTTTCGAGTTGCTTTAACGCACAACCGACTTGCTGATGAAACGTGTTGAGACTGTCCCGTATTTTCTAAATCTCGGCTGAGAAAGCTAGGAGATCGATTTGTGAAACCAGCGCCCGTTCCTTCTGACGAAGTTGATCGTCAAAAATCACTCGAAGCAATGGGATTGCTCTCAACGCCGCGCGATCCGGAACTTGATCGCATTACGCGGCTGGCCGAACGTTTGTTCGGATCAGATATTGTTGCGATATCCTTACTCGACAATGATCGGCAATTTTTTAAGTCGCGCGTAAATCTTTCTGTTTCAGAAACAGGTCGCGACATTTCATTTTGTGGCCATGCGGTGATGCATGATGCACCACTTGTTATCTCCAACGCGCTTGATGATGATCGGTTTCACGACAACCCGCTTGTCACAGGGGGCCCGGAAATCCGATCATACCTTGGCGTTCCGATTTCCAATCAGCAAGGATACAAGCTTGGCACGCTTTGCATCATTGATAGCAAAAAACGCGATTTTACAAAGGACGAAATCGCAACGCTTCAGGACCTTGCCCATTGGGTCGAAACCGTAATTGCGTTGCGCTATAGCGAACGCAGCCAGAAACAACTTCTCGAAGACCTCAATACCGCACAACGTGACGTTCTGATTGATACGCTGACAGGTATCTGGAACCGGCGCGGGCTTGAAGAACTGCTGGGGCGCGAGATTTCATCGGCACAAATCAAAAGTGCACCAGTTGGCATCTTCATGCTTGATATTGATCATTTCAAACGGGTCAATGACACCTATGGTCATTTGATCGGCGACAAGGTGATACAGTCGATCTCTGAAATCATGGCATCCAGCATGCGCGACCAGGACATCATCGGGCGGTTTGGCGGTGAAGAATTCGTCTGTATTCTGCCCGGGTTGCGCCTGGAACGGATGATGTATCTTGGCTACAAGCTTTGCGAAACATTCCGTGAGCAATGCAAAGTCACCAACAAAGACGGCGAGCTGGTATCGGTGACGGTAAGTGTCGGTGCGACATGGTTATCGCCGCACACGACGACGAAATACAGTTCCGATCAGGTATTACAAACGGCCGACGATGCCCTGTACGAAGCAAAAGAAGGGGGTCGTGATACGGTGCGTTACATCCCGCTTGATGAACATGGCAGTCTCGACACGCTCGAAGAATGATCAACCGATCACGTTTCGACGCAATACAGCAGACATCTAAAGTCAGTGACAAAACGCGCCTTAATTAAGAAATGCTGACTTGATCCTGCTTCCAAAATCCCTAAAACTTGACCGTCAAAAGGGCTTTGGGACATCGGGGGATGCACAGTGAAACCCGCACAGCGGCCAGATAACGAATATGCCCGTCAGAAGTCACTTGAAAGCATGGGTATTCTGACCAGCAAAGCCGACCCGGAACTGGACCGTATCACACGTGTAGCACAGCGTATCTTCGGCTCGGAAATCGTTGCGATTTCACTTCTCGACAATGATCGGCAGTTTTTCAAATCCAACATCAATCAACCGACAACCGAAACCCCGCGTGACATTTCATTTTGCGGTCATGTGATTAATGACGATGTCCCGTTTGTCGTCGAAGATGCAACAAGCGATCAGCGTTTCACTGATAATCCATTGGTCACTGGCGTTCCGCATGTTCGGGCCTATGCCGGTGTGCCTTTAACCAATCCGGATGGGTTTAAAATCGGCGCCCTGTGTATTGTGGACAGCGTCGCGCGCACATTCTCTGCGGAAGACATTCAAATTCTTGAAGACTTGGGGCATTGGGCCGAAACAACCATCGCCATACGCTATGGTGCGCGCAGTCCACAACAGGTCCTTGATGATCTTGAACCGGCCAAACACCGTATGCTGATTGATCCATTGACCGGCATCTGGAACAAAACCGGTATTGTTGAATTTCTTCATCGTGAACTGATCAATGCCAGACTGCAAAACACACCGCTTGCAATATACCGGTTTGAAATTGATCAATTTGATAAGCTGGAACAGAACTACGGCGATGAAACAGCCGAGCATATCATTCAGGCTATTTCTGCGGCCATCACATCAAGCCTGCGTGACCGCGATGTCGTCGGGCATATTGGTGGTTCCGGTTTTGCCTGTCTGATGCCAACGGTCCGTGAAGAACAGACAAGTTTCCTTGGCTTTAAACTCTGTGACACCGTCCGCGAACAGTGCCGGTTCTATGATGCTGACGGCAACCCCACCCGCATTACCATCAGTGTTGGCGCAACATGGGCACCACCGGTGGCAAAGCAACATTTCACGGCAAATCAAATTCTTGGCGTTGCCCAAGAAGCCCTTGGATCGGCAAAATCACAAGGTATTGAAAACGTTGTCTATAAGGCGCTGAATATTCCCGCCACATAGGCTAAGTTTCCTTTCAGCCACCCACAAACAGGCCCTTGCGGTTAACAAACGCCGTCATTTCATCCATTGACATGTTTGCAAGTTCCGCCAAGCCAATATAGGGATCACCCGAAAGCCTTAACAACTGCGCAAATGCGGGTTCGGTTTTCACGTTCTGGCGCTTGAGTGCGCGAACGCGCTTTGCGAAATCAGGGCCAAGCAGAGCCAAAATTCTGGCCTCGGCCAGCATATGGATAAATCCGTATTGGGCTGTACTCGGGCAATCGGTTGCAAAAATCTCGACCTCAAACCCGCGACAATCCCCCCCGGCGCACTCAAATCGTACAACGCTTGCCACCCCAACATGTTTTGTCGGCGCGCGCTGGTGACGACGATAGTGTGGGTAACTCGAAAATGCGCTGTCGACACAATCATTGAACCGCGACAGATCGACCGCATGGCACAGGATATCTATATCGGACTGTTCCGTGTTGATCGCGATTGGCAAGGTTCCCGCGATCACCGGATCAAATTCCGCCAAATGGCCAAGAATATCCGCGTGCTGCAACGCCAAAGCTGCGTTTGCGCCAACCTCAGATGCCTGTTGCAGCTTTTGCAACCCGCAAAAGGCCGCCGCACACAAGGGATCAGGCCAATCCATTACCGTTTGGTTCATGATCAAATCCGTTCTGTTTCTTGACCCTGCGTTACGCAAAGGTGATACCTAACGCAACACTTCCTTCCAATCCCTTGGTTGCAATACGCTTTTCGGCGCGGTTTTCTTGCCACCCCACGTATCGGATCCATCTGTAAGATGCTTGACATCCTTGCCATCACCACACCGATTTTCCTGATTATCGCGGTTGGCTATTTTGCCGTTTATCGCAACATCGTTCCACAGACCATTGTCCGGGGTATGGGGGCATTTGTCATGAACTTTGCCCTGCCATGCCTTTTAATCCGGGCCATGGCGCAACGCGATATTTCTGAGGTCATCGAACCGATTTATCTGATGGCTTATGGCGGTGGTTCGATCATCGTGTTCGCATTCGGGTACTTTTACGCCCTTAAACTCGCAAAGAAAAAGCAACCGAACGCAACGCTTCAGGGCACAGGAATGTCGTTTTGCAACAGCGGATTTGTCGGGTATCCCATTGCTTTGCAGCTATTGGGACCAGCCGCCGAGGTGGGTTTGGCCCTATGTGTGATGATCGAAACCCTTGTGATGATGCCGATGGCGCTTGTCCTGGGCGACAGCGGCCAGAACGAGGATCAAAGCAAAGGGCGCGTTCTGGGCAAGGCGTTCCTTAATCTTGGTAAAAGCCCAATCATTATCGGTATTGTCGTTGGTCTGTGTATTTCACTTTCAGGATGGGTCATCCCACGTCCGATTTTTACAGCCGTCGATATGCTGGCATCGGCATCCGGGCCGGTCGCCCTGTTTGTCATCGGAGGCGGGCTGGTGGGACTTAAACTCAAAGGCCTACGCGCCGATGTTGCCCGCATCGTCAGCGGAAAACTGATTTTGCACCCTCTGGCGGTTTTTGCACTGGTCTGGTTGCTGCCTGATATCGATCCGATCATGCAAATCGCCTGCGTTTCTTTTGCCTGCTCCCCCATGCTCAGCATCTATCCAATACTGGGGCAACGCTATGGCCATGAAGGACTGTGTGCCGCATCAATGATGGTTGCGACCTCACTGTCCTTCATCACCATCAGCACCGCATTGTGGCTGCTTGACCTGACACAGGCTTTCGGACCACTGCCCTGAAGACCGGCGGATCAGAACGCCTTTTCTCTTTGGCGTTCTGATTGCGATATCGGTCAAACTCGTCTTAGCGCGGCGGCTTGCCAAGTGGGGGGCGTTGGCCAGGGAAACCCTCTCGACCTGGTTTGGGGCGTCCGCCGGGACCACCCGGGGGACCGCCATTTGGCCCCCCAGCTTTGCCACCGGGCGGCATGCCGCCCGGTCCCTTGTCAAAACTGGGATCTGAAATACCGGCCAACATGCGCGGAATAAACGGGAAAGACTCAGTTACGAAATAGGCATATGTGCCGTTTGGATATTCCGGGGTGACAGTTTCGCGGCCGTTGGCTTCATCCAAATCACCAAGGCCCGGAACAAATTCAAAATCCTCGCCATACGTGCCGTCATATTTTCCACCCGGACCACCCGGGCGCGTACCGCTTTTGACCTGCCATGAACTGCGCAATGGTGTGATCGGCGAATTCGGATCATTGGGGTTTTCATAGCCAAACATTGCATAAATCGGAAAACCATCGGCGGCAAAACCGATGCGAATGGAATGCTGATCTGGTGACCAGCTTTTGATCAATCCCTTGGGTACACCGTGATAATGATACGTGCCGTTTGGCTGCACATGGGCATTGTTCTGATCAAGCCCCAAATCCAATGTCGGTGAAATCGCCTCGTAGCGCCAACCCGATTGGCGGTCACGTTGCCAGAACTCCGCCGTAAACGGATCAAAGGGCACACCATTTACCGCGACACCAAATAAATTGCGCGGGTTGGGCATGAACCGGCCACTGCGTTCAGGATTAATCGGTAATCGAAATTCGAACGACTGAGCCTTGATTGAATTCGGGTTGCTTCTATTGGGGAAACTTCCCATGGAATGGTCCGGGATCGCATTGGATGTGATGTAACGATACCGACTGTCTTCGCGAATGTTGACTTCGTTGCTGAGCGCCCATGCCTGATGCATGGGATTTAAGACCATCCCCGCCAACGGCAACATACCCATCCCAACCAGAACATTCCGACGCATGCGGTCAACGTCATCACGATTGTCACCGGCATATTGCCCCTCATCCATCGGTTCATAGATATGGGAATGTGCGTCATGGCGATGCGCATGATGATGACCATCATGGTCTTGATGTGCTTGTAATGCGTGAAGCTGACGACGTGTTATTTTAGACAACAGACTTTCCCCCAAAGAATGTGACGTCACCCATTATTTGGGAATGACGTCACAAGGGTCCAGTCCAAATTTCACCTAGCCGGGAATTTCACCGGCATGGGCAAGGAGTTCCTCGGCCTCGCGGAGCTCCTGTTGCTGCGCCCACATCTCGGCATAAAGCCCCTCTTGGCTCAAAAGGTCCTGATGACGACCGCGCTCGGCCACCTGACCATCGCGAAGAACGATGATCTCATCGGCATCAATCACGGTTGAAAGACGGTGCGCAATGATCAGGGTCGTATGCCCGCGTGACACGTCGCGCAACGCCTGCTGGATATCCTTTTCGGTTCGGGTATCAAGGGCTGAGGTGGCCTCGTCAAAAATCATGATTTTCGGACGTTTCAACAACATACGTGCAATCGACACCCGCTGTTTTTCCCCCCCCGACAGTTTAAGACCACGCTCGCCGACCTTGGTTTTGAACCCTTCGGGCAGGCCTTCGATAAAGCCGTCGATGCTGGCAAGTTTGGTGACATCTTCGATTTCGGACTGCGCAGCCCCCGGACGCCCGTAGGAGATATTATAGGCAATCGTGTCGTTAAACAGAACGGTGTCCTGCGGCACGATCCCGATTTCCCGACGGAGCGAGTTTTGCGTCACATCGCGGATATCCTGCCCGTCGATGGTGATCCGTCCTGCCGACACGTCATAGAACCGGAACATCAGCCGCGTCAGCGTCGATTTACCTGCCCCACTTGGCCCGACAACCGCAACCGTCTTGCCCGCTGGCACCTCAAAACTGACACCCTTCAGGATCTCGCGGTCCGGGTTATAGGAAAACTTTACATCCTCAAACCGGATGGCCGCATCGCTGCATGCCAGTTCAGCCGATCCCGCCTTGTCTTCAACTTCCTTGTCGACGTCGAGCAACGAAAACATCCGTTCCATATCGGTCAAAGACTGTTTGATCTGACGATAGACAAACCCAAGGAAGTTAAGCGGCATATAAAGCTGCAACAGGTAGGTATTAACCAGAACAAAGTCGCCAACCGTCATGTTGCCATCCTGAACGCCCTTGGCCGCCAAAAGCATGTTCAGAACCAACCCAACGGCAATGATCGCACCCTGCCCGATGTTGAGTTTTGACAACGATACCTGAGACAAAACAGCAGCCGTTTCATACCCACGCAGGGCCGCATCATAGCGCTTTGCTTCGTGGGGTTCGTTGTTGAAATATTTGACCGTCTCGTAATTGATCAGGCTGTCGATGGCCTTGGTGTTGGCTTCGTCATCACGCTGGTTCATTTCGCGGCGGAACTTCATCCGCCATTCGGTGACGATCAGGGTAAAGGCAATATAAATCACGATGGTGACAAACGTGATCAGCGCAAACCAGAAATCATACAGCGCCCACAGAATTGCCGAGACCATGAAAATCTCAAGCAGGGTAGGCAAAATATTGAACAGCATGAAGGACAACAGGAACTCAATCCCCTTGACCCCGCGTTCAATCGCCCGCGACAACCCGCCCATCTGACGGTCCAGATGGAACCGCAACGAAAGCCCGTGAAGATGTTCAAATACACCAAGGGCAGATGTGCGAATGGCACGTTGTGCCACCTTGGCAAAAACCGCATCACGCAATTCGCCAAAGGCCGACACCAGAATGCGCACCATCCCGTACCCGACAATCAGGGCAACGGGGACAACAATTAATGATGTGGTGTCTGCACCACCCGACGCGGCCTGGCCAGCTTTCTGCCCCGCACCGCCCAACGCATCGACGGCATATTTATACAGCACCGGCATATAGACATTCGCGACCTTTGCCCCGACGAGAAACAACAGGGCAATGACGACACGCGCGCGAAGCTCAAATTCACCACGTGGCCACAAATACGGCAAAAAGTTCTTAACAACGCCAAGCTCTGCGCGCGCAGTTGACTGGCCGGAACCCATATTTTTCAAAATCTTATCCCCAAACGGTCACCGGCGGCATTGCGGTATGCTCTGACGGTGTGCCTTTTCATTCTGTCATCAACAAATGGAACGGCACACCCGGTTTGGCAAGCTTAAGTCGACTTGACCCCGTCGGAGCAAACCGCACTGTCCTAAGGAGAATCGTCGCAGGCTCGATCACGGATAAGTATTTTGATCCCAAGATCATTGCGGATAAACGGTTTGCGGTCTATTTTGTCAATTTGTTGATAAAATCACAAAAAGAACGATCCATCATGCGGATCGAAGACGCACACGCTTAAAGGAACGGAAACAGGACCATGACGGCTCTTGCCAGTATCAAAAACCAGGATATCGCAGCAATGATGCGCGATATGGGCATCAATGCACGCAAAGCAGCGCTGGAACTTGCACAGGTCCCGTCAGAACCAAAAATCTCTGGCCTTAAAGCCGCGGCTGCCAAGCTGCGCGAGAATGCAGATGCGATCCTTGCCGCCAATGCCAAGGATATGGAAGCCGGTCGTGCCAAGGGACTAACCGACGCCCTTCTCGATCGTTTGGCCCTTGATCCGGCCCGGATCGAAGGCATGGCAGCAGGTATCGAGGCCGTTGCAGAACTGCCCGACCCAATCGGTCGCGAACTGGCACGTTGGAGTCCGGAACATAACGGGCTTGATATCGCGCGCGTTTCGGTACCGCTTGGCGTTATCGGTATCATTTATGAAAGCCGCCCGAACGTCACCGCAGATGCCAGTGCGATGTGTATAAAATCTGGCAATGCTGCGATCTTGCGCGGTGGGTCAGAAAGTTTTCATTCGTCACACGCAATTTTTGACTGCATGGCTAAAGGCATTGCCAAAGCAGGCCTACCCGACCATGCCATCCAGATGATCCCGACGACAGATCGTGCCGCTGTGGGCGAGATGCTGAAACTTTCCGATTATATTGATGTGATTGTACCGCGTGGGGGGAAATCCCTGATTGCGCGCATCACCGATGAAAGCCGCATTCCGCTGTTTAAGCACCTCGAAGGGCTGTGCCATACCTATGTCCATGCCAGTGCCAATCCGCAAAAGGCTGTCAACATTGTCGTCAATGCCAAGATGCGTCGTGTCGGTGTGTGTGGCTCAACCGAAACCATCCTGATCGACAGTTCTGTTGCCGGTCGCCTTCTGCCGCGCATTGCCGAAGCCCTTGTCGCTAAGGGGTGCGAGTTGCGCGGCGATGACATCGCGCAATCAATTGACGGCCATATCAAACCGGCTACGGACGAAGACTGGGTGACCGAATATCTTGATGCAATTGTTTCGATCAAAGTCGTCAACGGCGTTACGGATGCAGTTAATCACATCAATACGTACGGCTCTCACCACACTGATGCGATCATTGCCGAAAATGCCGCCGCCACCACGACGTTCATGAACGGAGTTGATTCGGGGATTGTGATCGTCAATGCATCAACCCAGTTCGCCGATGGTGGTGAATTTGGTATGGGGGCGGAAATTGGCATTTCTACGGGCAAGCTGCATGCACGCGGCCCGGTCGGAGTCGAACAGCTAACCAGCTATAAATACATCGTGCGCGGCACGGGCCAAACCCGCCCATGATTGCGGCTGCGCCAAGATCACATTTGGCCCCACCACGGGTCGGCTTGCTGGGCGGGTCGTTTAATCCCGCCCACGAAGGGCACCTGCATATCTCGCTTGAGGCATTAAAGCGCCTTCAACTTGATGCGGTATGGTGGCTTGTGTCACCGCAGAACCCGCTGAAGTCGCGCGATGGCATGGCTGACCTCGCGGATCGCTTTAATTCTGCACGAATGATGGCAAAGCATCCCCGCATTGTGGTTTCTGCAATTGAAACCGAACTCGGAACCCGCTATACGGCGGATACTCTTGCAGCCTTGCAACGTCGTTTTACCCAAACACGATTTGTTTGGCTGATGGGAGCAGACAATCTGGCCCAGTTCCATAAATGGAAATGGTGGGACAGGTTGATTTTGCATGCTCCCATTGCGGTTATCGACCGTGAAGGGTATTCTAACAAGGCATTGTCCGGGACCGCTGCGCGCCGTATGGAACGTTGGCGCATCCCGATGGACAAGGCGGGTTTGCTGGCCGATCTAAATGTTCCGGCCTGGGTATACCTGCCAATCAAGCGCCATCCGGCATCTTCGACCGCAATTCGCGCCGAAGGCAGATGGCAGGTGTAAGCAACGCGGTGAATTTTGCTGTCGGCGACATGCCGGGGCATCCCGCGGAAAATTAAGGTGGCGACCATAGGTACCGCAAAAACAACTCTGAACCCGAGCGAAATGCTTTCGCTGATCCAGAGTACTCTCGCAGAAGACAAGGCAGAAGACATTGTCACCATCGAACTGACCGACAAGACGTCGATTGCAGATCATATGATCATTGCAACCGGTTCATCGTCACGTCGTGTCGCTTCCATGGCAGAACATATTGTCGAAGCCATCAAAGCCGCTGGACAAGGCCGCGCTGCCGCCGAAGGCAAAGAACAGGGTGACTGGGTGCTGGTTGATACCGGCGACGTCATTGTTCATCTGTTCCGCTCGGAAGTACGTGCGTTCTACAACATCGAAGAGATGTGGGGCGTTGAAAATCCGGCACTCAAACAGCAGGCCGCGCGACTGTACTAACAGTCAGCACCCTTTGTTTGGGCATATCGCTGGCCTGCGTGCAATCAGGCGGTTGCACGCAGTATCGGCCTCATACTGTGCGATGTTGTCACGACGACACTCAAGATAACGGCCCGGTCAAAGGTCTGGATCAAACGTATGCAAATTACTCTTGCTGCTGTGGGCCGCATGAAATCCGGCCCGGAAAAAGACCTGTTTGATCATTATGCCGCGCGCCTTCGCTGGCCATTCGTTGTCCGCGAAGTCGAAGAAAAGAAAAAACTCCCCCCCAATCAACTTAAAGACCGCGAGGCAGAACTTCTGCTGGGCGTCATCCCCGACAACGCGTTCGTTGTCGCCCTTGATGAACGCGGCAAGGAATATGGATCGATCGAGTTTTCCCAAAAACTTGAAGGCTGGATTGACCAATATGCCGGCAATATCGCATTCGTGATTGGCGGAGCAGACGGGCACGGGCCCGCCTTGAAATCACGCGCCAATACGCTTTGGTCACTGGGTAAGGCCACGTGGCCTCATATGCTGGTGCGCGCCCTGATCGCCGAACAGCTTTTCCGCGCCCACGCCATCCAGACCAACCATCCTTACCACCGCGAATAACCTAGTCCGCCGGATTAAGCTTCGCTCAGTACCCTTGCTAAAAGAAAACTGTAGCGGGTGATGAAACAGGCACATTCGGGCAAAGACCATAAAACAGAAATCGCACCAGAACGGCTTGGTTCCGGCGCGATTGTCCGTTTTTTTTTAATGCAATCCGTATTGGGAACGGACAACCCCTGAATTATAGCGCTCTGTGGCCAGCAATTTCGGTTTAATCCCACCCGCATCTTGCCCGAACAACGAAATCCCCTGTCCGAGAACTTCGGGAACCGTAAAGATATCAAGCTGGTCGGCAAAACCACCAAACAGGAACTGTGTCACCACAGATCCCCCACCAACGATCCAAATGTCACCATCATCAGCCCGGTTGCTGCGCAGTTGATCAACCAGTTCGATGATGCTGCCACCATAGGCCTCTGTATTGGCCGGACGGTCTTTGGGAAGATCACGTGATGTCAAAACGATGGTGCGACAGTCCTCATACGGCCAGTCGCCAAATTGCATGACCTGATCAAAGGTCTTCCGGCCAATAATCAAGGTCCCGACGGTGTCCAGAAAGCTATCAAAATCGAATTCCGCCGGATCATATTGATCCAGCCAGTCGACCGCACCATTGGCACGCGCGATAAAGCCATCCAGACTGACCGCAATGTAAATGCGGAACAGCTTTTTGCTCATGTGTTTATATCCAACCTTTGGTGGGGTCTTTGCCCCTTTTCCCTCAATCAAGCATAACAGATTGCCAACCAACGATGGCAATAAAGAGGCCAGACACATCAATGCCTCCGAACGTCACATCCGAAGGCATTGATTTCACACCCTATTCTTCCGAACAGCTTTTAGCACTCAACAACGTTCACATTAACCGCAAGACCACCCTGGCTGGTTTCCTTGTACTTACTTTGCATGTCGAGTCCCGTTTGGCGCATGGTTTCGATAACCTTATCAAGTGACACTGTGTGCTGCCCATCACCGCGCAGCGCCAGCCGGGCTGCATTGATCGCCTTAACCGCCCCCATGGTATTGCGTTCAATGCAGGGCACCTGCACAAGCCCGCCAATCGGATCGCAGGTCAGACCAAGATTATGCTCCATACCAATTTCGGCGGCATTCTCAACTTGTTCTGGCGTTCCGCCCATGACCGCACACAAAGCCCCCGCCGCCATTGAACAGGCAACCCCGACCTCCCCCTGACAGCCAACCTCAGCAGCCGAAATCGATGCACGCTTTTTATAGATCGATCCGATCGCCGCCGCCGTCAGAAGGAACTCACGGATTTTAATCTGGCTGGCATTGGCCCCGAACCGTTCGTAATAGCGCAGCACTGCTGGAATAACCCCGGCCGCCCCGTTGGTCGGTGCGGTCACAACCCGCCCACCCGCAGCATTTTCTTCGTTCACCGCCAGCGCATAAAGATTAACCCAGTCGATCACGGTCAGCGGATCGCGAAGGCCCGCTTCGGGTTTGTCAGTCAATTCATGATAAAGCTTGCTGGCCCGGCGTTTGACTTTTAATCCACCAGGCAAAATACCATCGGTTTTGCAGCCCCTATCAATGCAGGCCATCATCGCGGCATGGACCCGATCAAGGAATTCAATGGTTTCCTCGGCCACACGCCAGCTTTGCTCGTTGGCCATCATGATGTCGGAAATCGACAGCCCTTCGCGCTTGCAGATCGCCATCAGCTCATCGGCTGATGAAAACGGGAATGGCAGGGTAATGTTATCGCCGGAATATTCCGCCCCCCGGTCATCGCCAGACACAATAAACCCACCACCGACCGAAAAATATTCCTGTGCGTGGATTTGAACCCCATCACCGTCAAAGGCGGTAATGCGCATGCCATTGGGATGCTGCGGCAGAGTTTCGGTAAAATGAAAAACCAGATTGGTATCACGGTTAAACGCCACCGCATGCTGCCCATACAGTGAAAGCTGCTTATTGGCGTCAATCGCGGCAATGGTTGGGGGAATTTGGTCAGGATCGATGCTGCGCGGCCGTTGCCCGCAAAGCCCCATAATCACCGCCGTATCTGTCGCATGGCCCTTGCCGGTCAGGGCAAGTGACCCATACAAATCAACAATCACACTGCCTGTTTTGGTCAAAAGATTGCGCGCTTCAAGCTCAAGACAAAACCGATACCCCGCACGCATCGGGCCAACCGTATGCGAACTCGATGGTCCGATCCCGATGGTATAAAGATCGACAACAGACAGGTTTACGTCATGTGATGATCTGTCTTGCGATCCCGAAGAGGGATCAGCGGCGGGAACATTGGTCATAAAGGGCCTCCTTCACGGCTCTTGAACGCGCGAAAAGTCGCGCCGTTTGCGAACCGGTGTCTCGCCCCCTCTGTCCCTTGACCTGAGATTGTACCCCTGCTTGCAAAAACAATGTTTCTGCCAACCGGATTTCATCCTTCGGTGGAATCCGAACATCGCCCTGATATGTTAGATGCGACTTTCTTTTTCTCTCTCCAGAGCCTCAATCCGCGACGGTCCATCTGCCTGAGAGTTTTTTGGGGCGATTGCTCCTTCGGCGCCGACCACGGCAATGGTCGAACTCTCCCGTCACGGTACGAGATGCCATAAATGTCACCTCTGAGGATCACCGTTGTCGGCAAGAGTATCCGTGCGCTGCTCGCCTGTCAAAAAGCAGCTTTGCACCTGCAAAAAATTCACCTGTCGGGTGGCTGTTATCACAGGGGTTTCATGCTAAATTGCCGATATCGAACATTTTCCTGATGTGATTGACGGCTGTCCCACCCAGTGCGCACAACAGGATTTCTGGCGAACTATCCTGTAAGTCACCATATTTACAGGAAATTCAGCCTTTATCTGTATCAGTATTCTTATCTGTGGGGTTTATGAACGTGACTGAGTTGAATTCCGTAAAGCGCCCGCGTCCTGTGGTGCTGTGCATTCTGGACGGCTGGGGATATCGTGAAGAAACCAAGGACAACGCTGTTGCCTTGGCCAACACGCCTGTCTGGGATGAACTTTATGCCACCTGTCCGACCGGTTTTTTAAAGGCCTGTGGTCTGGATGTTGGCCTGCCCGAGGGTCAGATGGGCAATTCGGAAGTCGGTCACATGAACCTTGGGGCTGGTCGTGTTGTCATGCAGGAACTGCCCAAAATTGACGAAGCTGTCAAAACCGGTTCCATTGCCAACACCGATGCGGTCAAAAAAATCATCGCCACACTGACCGACAGCAAAGGCGTTTGCCACATCGCGGGTCTCCTGTCGGACGGCGGGGTTCATTCCCATCAGGTCCATATGGCAGCCTTGGCAAAGATTATTGCGCGGGCTGGGATTCCAGTCAAAATCCATGCGTATCTTGATGGACGCGATACCGCGCCTAAAAGTGCCGCCAAGTTCCTTGAGAAATTCCGCGCCCTTCTTGGCGATGCCAATGTTGAAATTGCCACGGTGACCGGTCGCTATTACGCGATGGACCGTGACAATCGCTGGGAACGTGTCAGTCAGGCCTATTTTACAATGGTGCAGGGCAAGAATTACGCCGATGGCCGCACCGCGCAAAGTGCCGAAGCTGCGATTAAGGCCGCTTATAACACAGACACCACCGATGAGTTTGTTCTGCCAACCGTGATTGGTGATTTTGACGGAATCAAGGATGGTGATGGTCTGTTGATGACCAATTTCCGTGCGGACCGCGCGCGTGAAATTCTGGCCGCCTTGTGCGCCCCGGAATTTGACGGGTTTGATCGTGGCACGCCGGTCAACTTCGCCGTTGCCGCGGGTATGGTCGAATATTCATCGGCCCATGCGGCCTATATGGATGCGATTTATCCGCCGCAGGTTCTGCCAAATATCTTTGGCGAAGTCGTTTCCAAGGCGGGGCTCAAACAGCTCCGCATTGCGGAAACCGAAAAATATCCGCATGTATCGTTCTTCTTTAACGGCGGTGAAGAACAGGTATTTGAGGGCGAAGACCGCATTCTGGTGGCATCGCCCAAGGTCGCGACCTATGACCTGCAACCTGAAATGTCCGCCCCGGAAGTAACCGAAAAACTGGTTGCCGCAATCAAGGCGGAAACCTATGACGCGATCATCCTCAATTTCGCCAATCCCGATATGGTTGGCCATAGCGGCATTCTGAGCGCTGCGATGAAAGCCGCCGAAGCCGTCGACACCTGCCTTGGGCAGGTAATTGACGCGATCAAATCGGTTGGCGGGGTTGCGTTTGTGACCGCCGACCACGGCAATTGCGAAGTCATGGTCAACCCCGAAACCGGCGAACCACACACCGCCCATACGCTTAATCTGGTGCCAACCATTCTTGTTAACGGTCCAGAAGGGGTAACGCTTGAAAATGGGCGTCTTGCCGATGTCGCACCGACATTGCTGCAACTGCTTGGTGTTGCCCAGCCTAATGAGATGACCGGCACGCCCTTGCTTAAGGGTCTGAAAGGACATGATGCGCTTCTTGCGAGCTAAGACAGCTTCAAAGATGTCCCTGCCTGCGCTGGCTGCTTTTGCAGTTCTGGTCGCAGGCGGGGCAGCGCCTTCTTTTGCTCAATCGTTGCAAAAGGTTGATCGTAAACTTGATCAGCTTGAAAACCAGCTTTCCGAACAGCAAAAACAGGAAGAATTCCTGTCGCGCAAATCGCGTGAGCTTTGGACCGAAGAACAAGCCCTGCAATCCGAGGCCATTTCGGTTGCACGCCGTACCCAACGGCTTGAAACGACCCTGACCGACCTTGAAGATCAGCTCGAAACGCTTGAGGCACGTGAAAAACGTGCCAATACCAGCCTCGAAGACAAGGCCGGGCAATATGCCCGCATTCTGATGGCGCTTCAGCGGCTTTCAACCACCCCGCCCGAGGCCGTGATTGCGCTGCCAACATCGCCGCAAGATACCTTGCGGTCTGCGGTTCTGTTAAAGGCCGCCCTGCCCGGTGTTGAACAGCATGCCCGTGATTTGCGCAACGAACTGCATGACATCTCGACATTGCGCGCTGACATCCGCGACCGCCGCGAAGAAATGGCAACGGCAACTGCCGCCCTGCAACAAGAACGCGGATCCCTTGCCACGTTACTTGATGAAAAACGCCGTTTGCGGTCCGAAACAGAGGCAGAAGCCCGCGAAGCCGCCAAAGCCGTCAGCAAGCTTGCCGACGAAGCAAAGTCACTTGGTGACCTGTTGGCGACCTTGCGCACACGCGCCGAAGGGCTGCCGATACCGCGCATGCGCCCAGACGAGCCGATCAAACAACAGCCCGAACCACAATTAGCCAAGCGCACCGAACCCGATAGTGATACGCTGGGCTCCTCGACAATTGCGAAAAATGAACCACCCAAACCACCCGCCGAAAAGGGCAATTCCCCCAGTGCGGAAAGTGCGGATGACGAAAAGTTTGCGGTTGGCAGTTCCATCACATTGGCGCGTGGCCATTTGCGCATGCCCGTCAGTGGCAAAGTCGTCACACTGTTTGGTGAAAAATCACGTGGGCCCGACGGTTTAACCGTCGCCCGGTCAAAGGGGATCGAGATTAGCACACGCGAAAATGCGCAGGTTGTCTCCCCTTTTGACGGTAAAGTTGTCTTTTCTGGTCCTTTCCGCGGTTACGGTCGCCTCTTGATTATCGAACACGGCGAAGGATACCATAGTCTTATCGCCGGTTTTGATCGGCTCGACAGTGTGGTAGGACAATATGTGTTGGCTGGCGAACCTGTTGGTATTATGGGTGAAACTGCGCCAAAACTGTATCTGGAGATGCGTCAGGACGGAGAAGCGATTAATCCGCTTCCGTGGCTGGCCTCGAAAAACGGCAAGGTAAGTGGATGAAAACCTCTCGATTGGCAGTACTCGCTCTCGCGACCGGCATGACTTTCGGCCTTGCGTCGCCAAGTTTGGCGCAGTCTTCAAGCTCTTCGGCCGAGACCTATCGCCTGTTGAACCTGTTTGGCGATGTTTTTGAACAGGTCAAAACAAAATATGTCGAAAAAGTCGATGATAAGCAGCTTATAGAAGCCGCCATCAACGGCATGCTGACATCGCTTGATCCGCATTCCTCTTATCTGAACATGGATAATTTCGAGGAAATGCAGGTCGACACACGCGGCGAGTTCGGCGGACTTGGCATCGAAGTCACGATGGAAGAAGGCTTTGTGAAAGTCATCTCGCCAATCTATGACACGCCTGCTGAGAAGGCCGGTCTTCAGCCGGGCGATTTCATCACCCATATTGATGGCACCGCCATCCGTGGCAAAACACTGAACGATGCCGTCGAAATGATGCGTGGCAAGGTCAATACCGACATCATTCTGACCATCATCCGCAAGGGTGAACAGGCCCCGTTCGATGTCACGCTGACCCGGGCGGTGATCAAAATCCAATCGGTCCGCGCCGAAGTCAAAGAAGACATTGGCTATATCCGGATCACCAAATTCAACGAACAAACCTTTAGCGGACTGCAGCGCGCCATTGGCGACATGCGCGATCAGATCGGCCCTGAAATCAAGGGTCTGGTGATTGACATGCGCAACAATCCGGGTGGTTTGCTTGATCAGGCAATTTCGGTTTCCGATGCGTTTCTTGATAAAGGTGAAATCGTATCAACCCGTCCGCGCGACACGGAAAACACCGAACGCTATAACGCCCGTACTGGCGATCTGGCCGAGGGCCTGCCGATGGTTGTTCTGATTAATGACGGGTCTGCTTCGGCATCTGAAATTGTTGCCGGTGCGCTTCAGGATCATCGCCGTGCCGTGATCATGGGCACACGTAGCTTTGGCAAGGGATCGGTGCAAACCATCCTGCCGATGCCGGGCAATGTTGCTCTTCGTCTGACGACAGCGCGCTACTACACCCCGTCTGGAAAATCCATTCAGGAAGTCGGCATCGTACCTGACATCATCGTCCCGCAGGCCCGCGTCGAAAGCCTTGAAAGCGATGTCCGTCGCTCCGAAGCATCGCTCAGTGGCGCATTGCGTAATGAAGATGAAGGCACGTCAGATGCGGAAAAGGATGCAAATTCCCGGCGCGATGATGCCGAACAGCTTTCGATTGATGATTATCAGCTGTCGCGTGCGCTGGATATGATTAGGGGCATTTCCCTGTTTGGTCCGCGCCCGCAAGGTTAAGGACCAGAACGGCATCGTGAGAGACTGACAAGTCGTGTTCAGGAAAATCCTAAATTCTTTGCCGTTCGGTAAGAAAAAGAACGGCGATTTCGACGAGGACATGGCCGATGATATGGCTGATGACCTCGACGATGGGATGAACGACGCCATGTCGGATGCGGATAACGCCGCATCCGACGGCGTTGACGAAGACGACCTTCTGTTCAGCGAATTGCCGATTGAAGTTCAGGTCAAGAAGATGCCAAAGCGCCCGAAATCGCGGCGCAGTTGGCTGTCTAAACTTCTGATCATCACGCTTTTCATATTCCCGTTTGGGGCAACAGCCGTTGCCATGATCCCGGTTCTTGATCCTGAAACCGGATGGCGCCTGTTCCATCTTGGCGGTCCCAAGGCCACCGTTGCAGTGCCCGGATCGGAACGTGAACTTCAGGAAGAAATTTCGCGCGGCGTTCAGGATGTGCAGGATCGTGATCGCGCAGCCCAAGACGCAAATGCGCCGGACGGCACACCTGAAAATGGGCAAACTTCCGACGATATTGCCAATCAGCTCGAGGGTGTGTCTGACCTGATCGGCGCCCCCAATCAAGACGGCACCGCAGGCGACAGCACGCAGCCAACCCCCGAAGAACTCGCGGCCCTGATCGCAGAAGAAGGCGCAATTGACGACCCGATTGAACCTGATCCCTTGCGCCCCGCACCCGTACCTGGCCTTGACGAAGAAGGCAGCTTTGGGCGAATTCCACGGATTGGAGATGATGGAACAACCCCGTTTGATGCCTATAAACGTCCCTTTGAAACCGTCGAGAATCAGCCTTATGTCGCCATCATCCTGACCGGTGTGGGTTTGAATACAGCCCGCACAGAGGCCGCCATCAATGATCTGCCACTGAACATCTCTTTGGGGATTTCACCCTATGCCCGCGACATTGCCAAGGTCGCAATGGATGCACGCGCCATGGGCCATGAAGTCTTCTTGCAAGTGCCGATGGAACCCAATGATTTCCCGCTTTCCGATCCGGGACCACGTGCGCTTCTGACCTCCTTGTCGGAGGGGGAAAACCTTGTCCGGCTTGAATGGTTGCTGGCCCGGTTTCCGGGATACGCCGGACTTGTCAGCCATCAGGGATCAAAGTTTGGCAGCATGGATAGCGCCATCCGTCCGGTGCTTGAAATCATCACCCGGTCGGGTCTGATGTATGTCGAAGGATCCAACAGCGGCATCGCAAGCTATGGCGCGCAACTGGCCGCAAATGCCAGTTCGCCAAATGCCGTTGGTAACATCGTGATTGATGACGTTCCCAGCCGTCGCGAAATTGATGCTCGGTTAAATGAACTTGTTGAACTGGCCAAACGCAATGGTGCAGCCATCGGCTTTGCTCAATCCTACCCTGTCACCATTCAGCGGCTTAAAAACTGGGCATTCCGATTACGTCGGCAAGGCGTTGTTCTCGCGCCTGTAAGTGCCCTTGCAAACCGCCAAGTCACCGCCCAGTCCGCCGACGAAGCAGAAGCCGCAAGGCGTCAGGCCGAACAACTGGAAAACGAAGCTGCCGCCGCGCAAGAAAATGGCGACGGATCTGCCGAGCCAACCAACACCATTGAAAACTAGCTGGAAAAAGTGCCAGTCTTGTCTGGTACTTCCGTAGTCAGGAGCCATCATGGCGCGCAAGACCAAAACCACCACCCCGGCAACCGACATGGATACCCCAATACCCAACACCCCAAAGGTTCAGGCCGAAGACCTGCCCTATCGACCCTGTGTCGGCATTGCCCTCTTTAATGCCGACGGTCTGGTCTGGATGGGCAACCGACTTGGATTTGAAGGGGCATGGCAACTGCCCCAAGGCGGGATTGATGACGGCGAAACTGCCCTTGATGCCGCCATGCGCGAACTTAAAGAAGAAATCGGCACCGATAAGGCTGAAGTCGTTGCTGAAACACCTGACTGGTTGACCTACGATCTGCCGGACCATTTGATCGGCAAGGCGTTCAAGGGCGCCTATCGCGGCCAAAAACAAAAATGGTTCGCCATGCGTTTTAACGGCAAAGACAAACACATCAAGATTGATGTGCCCAGTCCTGAATTTGATGCGTGGCGCTGGACGGATTTTGTCACTTTGCCCGACCTGATTGTACCGTTCAAACGACCGGTTTATTTGCAAATTGCTGAGTCATTTCGTGATGTACCGCAAAGAATTCGTGAAATGAAGGGTCTATAACCCCACCATCGCGGCTTGATTGCGACGTGTTTTTCACCCAATTTCATGACATACAAAATACCAGTGGTTTAGAGGAGTTCCAACATGGGTACGGATCGGGTTATCTTTGGTGTTCTGACCATCGTGGTCGGCATTTTCGGCCTGTTTTATGCGTCGGGTTCGCATGACGGTTATTCTTATTTTGTCGGTATGGCCCTGTTTATTGGCGCTGTCTTGTTCATGTTCCACCTGATCAAAGGCCATTATGATCAGCTTGAAGAAGCCGACCACGCGTAATCAGCATACAAACCCTTGCAACTAACAGGTTTCAATCCGGGTCGATGCGCGTTAGGGATAGTCTATGAGCAATACACATTGGGATCCCGCCCGTTACGGTTTGTTTGGCAATGAACGCCAACGACCGGCCATCGACCTGATTGCCCGCTTACCCAAAGCGGCCGACGGATTTTCACCGCGTCACATCGTTGATCTGGGCTGCGGCCCGGGCAATGTCACCGCATTGCTGGCCGCGGCTTATCCGGGCACCGCGACCGATGACGTTAAAATTGTCGGTGTCGATTCATCTGATGAAATGATCGACACCGCGCAAAAGCGCGACGAAAACATCGACTGGCAAAAGGGTGATATCGCCAGTTGGGAACCAGAAGAGAAAGTCGACCTTCTGTTTTCCAATGCCGCCCTTCATTGGGTGCCTGACCATTCAAAACTGTTTCCACGTCTTTTAAGTTTCGTGCGCCCCGGTGGGTTGCTGGCTATTCAGGTCCCCAATAATTTCCTTGCTCCCAGCCATCAATTGATCGGCGAAGCCGGTCTTGATTGGCCCAAGGAAGTGGCCAAGGCCATGCATGCCGCACGCATCATGCGCCCCGGCGACTATTTTGATGCGATGGCACCAGAATGTGACGACATTGATCTTTGGCAAACCCAATATTGCCATGTGCTGACCGGCGAGGACCCGGTGCACAACTGGGTCAGCTCAACCACACTGCGTCCGGTAATGGCAGCTCTGCCCGATGATGAAGCCCGCGCAAAATTTACCGAAAAATACAAGGCACGGCTGTCTCAGGTTTATCCCCCGCGCGATGATGGCCGCACCCTTTTTCCATTCAACCGGCTTTTCATGATTGCGCGCAAACGCCCGGCATAAATCCGACCATAACGCCCAACTTATGACAGGAACATTCCCATGGCTGACTTTCGCGAACATTTCGTCAAAGCTTGCGGCTATGAAATGCATGTCCGAAGCTGGGGCGATCCGTCCAAACGCCCCCTGATCATGAGCCACGGCCTTGCCCGTCTGGCAGATGATTTCGATCATGTCGCACCGCATTTTACCGATCAGTATTACGTGCTGTGCCCAACCATGATCGGACGGGGCTTTTCAAGCTGGGCAAAGAACCCCGATCAGGAATATACCGTCCCGTTTTATGTCGCCCAGACGTTTGAGATGCTTGATCATTTCAATGTCGACACGTGCGACTGGATTGGCACATCAATGGGCGGATTGATTGGCCTTTATGCCACCGCCGAAGTCGCCGGGCGCATTGAAAAGCTGGTTCTCAATGATATCGGCCCCGAACTGGATCAAGGGGCCGTTGACCGTATTAAATCCTACGTTGGTGCTGCACCGGAATTTGAAACAATCGACGAGGTCGAAAAGATCGTTCGGATGATCTATGCCCCATTCGGGGTCAAAGATGATGCAACTTGGTCGTTTTTGGCATCGCGTTCAGTTCGGCGTCTGCCCAATGGTAATTTCATGATGCATTACGATCCCGAAGTCATGCGTGTCTTTGCCGAACATATTGATTCTTTTGATGCATGGGACGTTTTTGATGCGCTTCCCTGCCCCGTTATGCTGGTCAGCGGTGAACAATCCGACCTGATACCGCGTCGCATCGTCGACAAGATGAAACAAAAAAAACCACAAATGCCGATTTTCGCAGTAGCGAACTGCGGGCACGCTCCCCATTTGAATGACAGAGCACAAATAAACGCAATCAGGGCATTTTTGACCGGCCAATCGCAATAGGCATTCCCAAACGAATGCCGCACCATACAAAACCCGGCCCAAATAGCCTGATGCCTGACTGTTCGCGAAACGTTGAGCCAAAATAATTAACGCCGCGAACAGACATCGTTGGTATGGGACCGACACCGATCTTGCCCAAGTTGGCCAGCGTACAGGCTTTGTCCTGAGCCTCGCGTCGAATGTTGTGCTGTTTCTTACTGCTTGGGAACAAGCCGCATGACGAACCCACATTTGTCGATCAACTGGCTGCTTGCAGCACCGCTGGCCACCGTATTCGGATTTGGCCCGCTGGATGCTGCCTATGCGCAATCAACGGCGACATCAACCATGACAGATGCACCCTCGTCTTCATCATCCTACCTTGTGCCCGGTGGAAATCTCATGTCAGGCATTTTACCCCCGGCTGGCCATAACAGTTTGGGGCGCTATATCTCCGGCCGAACAACATATGGCATCCAAATAAGCCCCGATGACACCAACAACACTGATGATGCCGGACAGGTCTGGCTTGAACTTAACGGGCAGACTACCGCCACAAACGGTATGAGTGCGCAAGTTGGCCTTGGCTATGCCCCAACCCCGGATGTCGGTATTGCCGTCGGACCCTTTGTCGATCTCAGCGGTCAAAGGGCGGATAATTTCGGTGCCTATGAAGCCGGAAGCTATGAGCATCAAACGCGCTCATCGCGTATTATGCTCTCGGATGGCAGCAGCGGTTTTGATGATGCCGGGTTTGCCGCATCCTTATCCTTCATGCCGCTTGAAGATATCTGGATCGGGCTGCACGGCAGCGTATCGCACAGCCTGACAGCTTCTGAAACGCATCAAGGCATGCTTGATGGCATTGATGCCATGCTGGGTCTGACCGCACGCTACCGGATCGAGTTTTGATCCATCTTGGCCGTTGTATCTTTTGGCCGATCAACCATCAAATACCTTGTTGCGTCACCTTGCTGTCCTGTATGACTCTTGGCAGGAAACACAGGGACATATAAACGCGCATGAGCACTCCGCACCAGCCTGAACAAGTCATCCTTGGCGCACCATTTGACGCCTGCAATTCGCTTGCTTCGGCCAAAAATGCCAATCTTTATCGCGCTGCCATGCGGCTTAGCCCGGAACGCCAGCGGTTCTTTTTGGCAAGTTACGCCTCCATGCGGGTAATTGACGATATTGTCGACGACGGTTTTCTCGAACTGCCAGACACCGAACGTCAACTCGACCGTGAAAACGTCCTTGCGACCCTTGATAACTGGCAAGCACAGATTGTTGCGTCCAAGGCTGACAAGCCCAATCCACTGCCCGAAACCGGCCCTCTTGATGAAAATGTCTATGACGCCTTGCGTCAAACACTGGGACGCAGCGATCTTGCAACCGATCCATGGATCGAACTTGCCGACGCCTTGCGCCGCGATATTGCCGAAGACCCGATGGATGAATGGGACGATTTCATTTCCTATTGCGAGGGGGCGACTGCCGCACCGGCATCGATTTTCGTTTATCTGCTGTCGGCACGGTATGATGAGGCAATTGGCTATACGTCGCCGCTGACGAACGCACCGCTGTATCATGCGCGCGACATGGCGATTTTCTGCTACATCATCCATATCCTGCGCGACCTTCCCGAAGACATCAAAGGCCCCGACCGCCTCGTCACCATCCCGTCCGAAGTTTTGATTGCTGCCGATATTACAATTGGCGAAATTCGCAACGCTATCGGTCAGGGCCGGTATAGCGATCTTGATCTTCTGGGCTCGATCCTGATGGAACATGCTTGGGAACATTTTGAAACCGGTCAGGCCCGCTCTGGCGAATTGCTGTCCGTTCTTGATGCTGACGAAGCCGACACCCTGTCGCGCCTGTTTACGGTTTATATCGAACTGGGTGGGGCGATGATGGAAAATGGATATGCTGCGTTTCTGTCGGACCGCGACGAGATCATGCAAATCACAGCCCAAAGCAGCCTGCCGGACGTTAACGAACAATAAGACGGGCTGTTGGCTCGAATTCACAAAGAGGCTCGACCTTCGAGCAAACCTCAACCATGATGTTTTTCGCCACAATTTAGCAAAATAACGGCCGCAACGAATTTGACTTTGCCAAACTCGTCCCAAATGTCGGAAACCAGACTAAAAGAGCCAAAATTCACGAAAAGACTTCCCTGCGGCCTCTCTCTCGTTCGCAAAAGAGGTTAATTGATGTTTCCATTGCTAAAAAAGGTGGAATCCTGGATCCGCAACCAATGGGTCGATGCTGCTGTTGGCTTCATATTACTGTTCACCGCCCTGAATGATACTGGCGACACACTTTTTGATGATGTCATGTCTGGAAATGTTGGCACATCACATGGCGTGCTTGTTTTAGGGCTGGCCCACATCATTCGATCAGTCCCGCCAGTTTTGCGGAGCATCGGCCTCATTTTCTATCAAGAAAAAGCTGAGTGACCACGGCAAACAAGCCGGAATGCTCCTCATCAAATTGTTTGTCCCGGCTCTGCGTCTATTGAGCAATGCTGCGACATTTCGGGATACAAAAGAAAACCCCGCCAATTTGGCGGGGTTTGTCATTTTAACGTTCTGTGGTGCGACAGGATTAACCGCGCAGGGCCGCAACACCCGGAAGAACCTTGCCTTCCAGCCACTCAAGGAAAGCACCACCCGCGGTCGAGACATAGGAAAATGCCTGATCAGAATTGGCATGGCGCAGGGCAGCGACCGTATCACCACCACCAGCAACCGAAAGAAGTTTGCCTTCCTTGGTCAGTTTGGCTGCATGCTGTGCAACCGAAACGGTTGCCGTGTCAAACGGGGTGATTTCAAACGCACCCAGAGGCCCGTTCCACACCAGTGTTTCGCACGATTCCAAACGCTTGTTCAGGTCTTCGATCGTTTTTGGACCGGCATCAAGGATCATACCGTCATCCGCAACATCATTGATGTCGGAAACATCATGCGGCGCATTGGCAGCAAATTCCTTGGCCACAAGACCATCGACCGGCAACACAATCTCGCAATTGGCGGCTTCGGCCTTTTTGAAAATTTCGCGTGCTGTTTCAAGAAGATCATGCTCACACAGCGATTTACCAACATTGACACCCTTGGCGGCCAGAAACGTATTGGCCATACCTCCGCCAATCACCAACTGATCAACCTTGGCAACCAGATTGCCCAAAAGATCAAGTTTGGTCGAAATCTTGGCACCACCAACAATCGCCATCACCGGATGTTTCGGCGCTTCAAGCGCCTCGCTCAATGCTTCGAGTTCGACCTGCATCAAACGACCTGCATAAGACGGCAACGCGCGTGCCAGTCCCTCGGTTGAAGCATGTGCACGGTGCGCGCATGAAAAGGCATCATTGACATAAATATCGCCAAGCTTGGCCAGTTCGGCGGCAAATGCCGGATCGTTTTTTTCTTCTTCTGCGTGATAGCGCAGATTTTCCAAAAGGGCGATCTCACCATTTTCAAGACTGTTCACAACACCTGCTGCCGTATCACCAATGCAATCATCGGCAAACTTCACAGGACGACCAAGCTGTTTGGCAAGTGCCTCTGCGACCGGTTTGAGCGACATTTCCGGTACACGTGCACCTTTCGGACGGCCAAAATGGGTGATCACAACCAGTTTCGCACCGGCATCGGCCAGTTCGATCAGCCCGGGAACGGTTCGGTCGATACGGGTAGTATCCCCGACAACACCGTCTTTCATCGGGACGTTAAGATCAGCGCGCAGCAAAACGCGCTTGCCAGCGACATTGACACCGTCAAGCGTATTGAAGTCAGCCATTATCTGAACCTGCTTTTGAGTTTTACAAAAGACGGGATGGGGGATGTCCCGACATGGATTGGACCAAATCCTGATGCGCCCTGTTTTGCCCGATCAGCACAACCGACGCAAGGCCAGATGGGGTCCGTAAGAATACCTGTCAAAAAAAACCGGCCTTCACAATTCGTGTGGGCCGGTTATCGAAACCTGATCAGTGATGGGCCAAAAGGGATGCATGCACAAAGCCCGAAAAACTGGTCGCAACCGGCCCGGTCATCAAAACATGATCATCGGGCAACCATTCGATGGTCAAATTGCCACCATCCAGAATGATTTCGGTTTTGCGCCCGGTTAGGCCACGGCGTGCCGCGGCGACACCCGCTGCACAGGCACCTGTGCCGCACGCGCGTGTCACACCGACACCACGTTCCCAGACCCGCATGCGCAACTGGTTTTCACCAATGATGCTGCATACTTCGATGTTCGCCCGTTCCGGGAACATTTCATGATGCTCAAGAACCGGACCAAGCTTTTCAATATCAATCGCCTCGGCATCATCGACAAAGAAAACAGCGTGCGGATTACCAACATTTACCCCAACCGGGTCCGAAAGCGGCCCCAGCGACAGCGGGATATGGTTGCTATCAACCGCACTGCCCAACGGAATATCGCGCCAGTCCAGTTTGACCTGTCCCATATCAACCGTGATCTGCCCATCTGCCAAACCATTGGCATCAAGCAACCCAACCACGGTTTCGATGATCACGTCTTTGCGGCCAAGTTCACCCATCACAATATTGGCGACACAGCGCGCCGCATTGCCACAGGCCTCGACCTCACCACCGTCATTGTTGCGGATACGCATAAACGCATCGGCCAGCTCGTCACGGGCGGGCTCAATGACAATCAACTGATCACAGCCGACACCGGTTTTACGATCCGCAATTCGGGCAGCGGTTGCGTGATCAAGATCGAGCACAGCGGGATCACGTCGTCCGTCAAAGACAACGAAATCATTTCCAAGACCATGCATTTTGACAAAAGGAATACCGTTCATACCTGCCTTATAATCATGATTTCACCCTGCGTCCACATGCGGCTTATCACGACATATAAGCGCCCCACCTGTTGGTCAGGCTGAGATTGCTGGCTTGAATGGTGTCGCTGGTGCGCAATAGCGCACTTTGCGCGGTGTGAAACCGGCCGCCTTAAAATAATCGCGTTGGCGTTGGTCCATTTCACCAAGCGAGACATAAACATTCCCACATTGATGTTCCGCTGCCAATCGGGTCATGGCTTCGCGCATGGCATCGAGCACATAGGGCCGCGAAACAATTTCCACCGTCATCACATTATCAAGATGAAGAACACGACCATCGGCCATATCATCATGCACCTGATAGGAAAACAGCCCGTGGATATACCCACGCTCGTTAGCAACCACGATAATACCGCGCGACCGCAACCAAAGAATGTCTTCGCATCCCTCGCCGGGCACGATATCGGACGTGGGTGAACAACATTCGGCGACGAATTCACACCACCGATCAAACGTCAGATCGGCCTGCAACATCTGCACCAGCGGATACGTCATGTCGGCTGTGTGCGATGTAAGGGGACGTGCGTAATATGTTGCTGCCATGGCCCTGATCCTTGCGAATTTTTGCAATCATGGCGCAAATAATTCGACCCAACCTTGATGTGCATCAACACCTTTGCCCGGCCAACCACGCATAAACACTCTCAGCACTGAAGAGTCCTTATATGCAGGCCTATATTTTCTTATGATTGAGTAGCAGGAATGTTTTACGCGCACCCATTGATGCACATCAATGGCGTGACCATCACAATCCCGCATAATCGCTCAAGACTTAAGAAAACCTCGCCTGTGACGATGTCGCCCATCCGGGACGACACCGTATGGGTGGGGCTTTTGGTGCAGGGGAATGGCAGCTTGTAAGCAGCATGCTGTTCACCGGGACAGATTGGAACCGGCCAGCCAAGGGTTGACCAGTTCCCCGAATACCTTGAACGGGAGTCGAGCATGAGCCAGGGGAGCATGGCACAGACAGCACCATCATCTGTTGCTGTTAATTACAATATGGACGTTGTGCGCTGGGGCGCACTGGCGACCGTATTTTGGGGAGTGATTGGTTTTTTGGTGGGCGATGTTCTCGCCTGGCAATTGGCGTTTCCGGCCCTCAACTTCGATATAGAATATCTCAACTTCGGGCGTTTGCGCCCGTTGCACACGTCTGCGGTGATTTTTGCCTTTGGTGGCAATGCGCTGTTGGCGACATCATTCTATGTGGTTCAGCGGACCTGCCGCGCCTCGCTTTATGGCGGAAAGGCGCTTCCGGCATTTGTATTCTGGGGATATCAGCTTTTTATCGTCATGGCGGCAATCGGCTATGTCACGGGCGTTACTCAGGGTCGTGAATATGCTGAACCAGAATGGTTTGTCGATCTTTGGCTGACCATAGTTTGGGTGTGCTATCTGGCTGTGTTTGTCGGCACGCTGCTCAAACGTCGCGAGCCGCATATTTATGTCGCGAACTGGTTCTATCTGGCGTTTATCGTCACGATTGCGATGCTCCATCTGGGCAACAACCTTGCAATCCCGGTTTCGCTGTTTGGCACCAAATCCTATTCGATGTTTTCCGGCGTGCAGGATGCCTTGACCCAGTGGTGGTACGGCCATAACGCGGTTGGCTTCTTCCTGACGGCTGGCTTCCTTGGCATGATGTATTACTTCATCCCCAAACGTGCCGAACGTCCGGTCTATTCATACCGTCTGTCGATCATTCACTTCTGGGCGCTGATCTTCCTCTATATCTGGGCTGGTCCGCATCACTTGCATTACACCGCCCTTCCTGACTGGGCGCAGACCCTTGGCATGACCTTCTCGATCATGTTGTGGATGCCGTCCTGGGGCGGGATGATCAACGGCCTGATGACCCTTTCAGGCGCCTGGGACAAATTGCGTACCGATCCGGTCTTGCGGTTCATGGTGGCAGCTGTTGGCTTCTATGGCATGTCGACCTTCGAAGGGCCGGTTATGTCGATCAAGGCGGTTAACGGCCTGTCGCATTATACTGACTGGACCATTGGTCACGTACATTCCGGCGCACTTGGCTGGGTCGCATTCGTATCCTTTGGGGCGATCTATCATCTGATCCCGGTCCTTTGGAACCGTGAACGCCTTTATTCCATGCGTCTTGTGTCGCATCACTTCTGGCTCGGCACCATTGGCATCGTTCTTTACATCACCTCGATGTGGGTATCGGGGATCATGCAGGGTCTGATGTGGCGCGCTTACGATGAACTTGGTTTCCTTCAGTATTCCTTCATCGAAACGGTCGAGGCGATGCATCCCTATTACATCATTCGTGCAACGGGTGGGCTGCTGTTCCTGCTTGGCTCGTTCCTGATGGTCTGGAACGTTTACAAAACGATCCGTGGCGATCTGCGCAACGAAGCACCGATTGGCACACCCGCAACTGTTGCGGCCGAATAAGGGGGACGAAACATGCTTCTTAAAAAACACCATATTGTTGAAAAGAACGTCTTCGTTCTGATCCTTGGCATTTTCCTGACCATCATCATTGGCGGCATTGTCGAAATTGTGCCGCTGTTTACGATGGAACAGACCATTGAAAAGGTCGAAGGGGTGCGCCCCTATTCGCCTCTCGAACAGGCGGGTCGCAACATCTATCTCCGCGAAGGGTGCTACAATTGCCATTCCCAGCAGATCCGTCCGTTCCGTGACGAGGTCGAACGCTATGGCCATTACAGCCTTGCGGCCGAATCGATGTATGACCATCCGTTCCAGTGGGGGTCAAAACGAACCGGTCCCGATCTGGCCCGTGTCGGTGCAAAATATTCCAATGCCTGGCATGTCGCCCATATGACCGACCCGCGTTCTGTCGTTCCGGAATCGATCATGCCGGGTTACCCCTTCCTTGCGAACCGTGCTTTGGAATTCGATGACGCCAAGGCGCACCTCGAAACGCTCAAAATGGTTGGGGTTCCCTATACCGACGAGATGATCGAGGCCGCCAAGGCAGACCTTTACCTGCAAGCAAGCGAGGACGCCGCCTATGACGACGATTTCCTTGCACGCTATCCGAAGGCGGCGACGGGTGATTTTGACGGCAATCCGCAAAAACTGACCGAGATGGATGCGCTGATTGCGTATCTGCAGGTGTTGGGCCGGATGGTCGACTTTACCACTTACAACCCGCAAATGAACCTGCGCTAGGAGGAGGGAAAGTCATGGAATTCTTTACGCAACTTGCTGACTTTTTCCGTCCTCTCTGGGGTTTGTGGCTGATGCTGCTGTTTAGCGCGATTATTGCCTGGGTCATGTGGCCAAGCAAAAAACGCAACAAAGACATGGAAGCGCATGCCCAGATTCCCTTGCGGGATCAGGATTAAGGGGAGAACAGAGCAATGCCGACAAACGTCGAAAAAGACCAAGTATCCGGGCGTGAAACAACCGGCCACGAATGGGATGGCATCAAGGAGCTGAATACGCCCCTGCCATCCTGGTGGGTTTACGTTTTCTGGGTCACCATCATCTGGTCTGTTGGCTATTGGGTTGTTTACCCATCATGGCCAACCGCGACCGACTATCTCAAGGGGACGTTTGGCACGACCAACCGCACCCAACTGCACGAAACCATGGCCAATGTTGCTGCCGAACGCGCCCCTTACATGGAACGTCTGGCTGCACTTGATGTCAGTGAAGTTGTCAACGATCCGGAACTTCTGAATTTCTCGATGGCCGGGGGCAAGGCAATCTTTGCTGATAACTGTGCGCCCTGTCATGGTACGGGTGGATCGGGCAATCCCGGTTTCCCGTCGCTTCAGGATGATGCATGGCTTTGGGGCGGTTCGCTTGATGCGATCAATGAAACGCTTCATGTCGGCATTCGC
>TARA_R110000851_G_scaffold13763_2_pt1 | contig 33572 bp, 33 predicted proteins | sample TARA_R110000851 | Tara Oceans TARA_R110000851 (sample SAMEA4397627) | marine metagenome | biome: Polar Biome; feature: [DCM] deep chlorophyll maximum layer (ENVO:01000326); material: water (ENVO:00002006), including particulate matter (ENVO:01000060) such as... | depth 17 m
CGGCCCTGGACGGATGCACTTGCGGTGCGCAAGGGTGCCAGACTCATCGGCTGGTGGCCTTGGGTCGGGGGGATTGGAAGGGAGCCCGCGCTCCCTTGCCCACCGGAGGTCCGGAAGAACCGTTGACAGCCTGCAAACGCTGTACTATGCAGTGTGCTAATCGCGAAGGAGTTACAGATGAGCGAGTTGGGCACGATATTGAGAGAGCGTCGTGAGCACATGGGGTTAAGCCAGACGGAGGCCGCAGAGCTTGCAGGTATCAGCAACAGCTTCCTGTGTCAGCTAGAGAGTGGGACGCGGGCAGGACGAAGCGTGATGACGGTAGCCAAGCTCGCGTCTGCCCTGGGCCTGAGACTTGATACGTTGGTGGGCGCATCGGTGCGAGGATCTAGGTCCGACGATGAGTGATGTCCCCAAGGTGAGCATGGAGCGCGCAGTAGCGTACCGACCAGCACTGGCCATCGCGCTTGGTGATGTGAAGGCAGCCTTACTACTGAGCCAGGCGCTGTGGAAGCAGAGCGTAGTGGGAGTGGGCGGCTGGTGGTCGTGTACGCGTTGGGAGTGGATGGCCTGGACCGGGCTCAAGCGCAGGGAGCAGGACAGAGCGAGGCGCATACTACGAGAGTTGGGGTTGCTGTGTGAGCGGAGGGAGCGTGGGCACGGGTCGGTTGAGTACTCTGTTGATGTCGAAGCAGTGAACCTGTTGGTACCGGATGAGCGTAACACAGTGCAAACAGCAATGGTCCCGAACGTACCGAGTAACGGTCCCGAGCGTACAACGACTACGGTACAGAACGTACAACATCATGCGGGCATAATGCGGACGCGCGCTAAGACTAAGACAGACTATAGATCTAGCTTCAGCGCACACACACGCGAGAGGGGGAGTGGCATGAAGCCTGTCTCTCGGATGCTGGGTGCTGAGCAAGAGTACCGCGCTGTGGACAAGACGAAGCAGTTGGCATTCCTGGAGATGAAGGTGAGAGGTATCGAGAACGGTGCCAACCTAGGTGTGCCCATGCTACCCCACGTGGCGGCTACGATGGCTCAGTGTGCCGCCCTGCTGCCTGCGTTGGGGCGAGACGACCGTGCTGACGTGAAGGCATTGCAGCGGAGGCTACAGGCTGTGCGTTGTTAGGCTGCGCTAGGCTGCCCGAACGCCCCCGAGATGACCGTGGCCCATGCCCCACCCGTCAGCGGGGGCGTAACTGCACAGTGGCCGTGGGTACCAAGGCGACCCTAGGCAACCGTGCTTACCGCCCGGCTGGTGGCAGGGGCGCAACCTCAGCAACCGTGCTACGTGAGGGTGCTCCCTCGATGAAGGTGGTTAGACCCGACTCCGGTCCGGGTACCCCCCGAAGTGTTATTACTGCCCTAAATCCATACGACCCCTTAGGCTCTCAAGTACATTAGCACGCCGCTAACAGGAGGCTAGATATGAGAAGGAAACGAGTTGGAGGCCCCAAGGCTCCTGCTTTGCCTGGGATGGCCGTAGACGCCACAGAGCAGCAGCACCAGGAGTGGTTAACGCAGTGGCTTGATGCTCGGAAGATCATCTGGTGGCATACCCCCAACGAGGGGAAGCGTAACGTCCGTCAAGGTGCACGTCTCAAGCGTGGTGGTATGAAGGCTGGGGTCCCGGATGTCATCATCATCACTCCTGCTCCGAACGCTCCTTGGGCTCGTGGCGTGGCCATTGAACTCAAGAAGCCCAAGGGTAAGAACTCGGCGAAAGGCCGGTTGTCTCCTGTCCAGCGTAATTGGCTGTGCTGGTTAGAGCAGAGTGGCTGGTCTACCTGCGTGGCTTATGGCTGGGAGGAGGCTGTGGAGTGGCTCGAACGTCTAGGTTATTGACGGGCCGTAGGAGGGTGTTTTACACTCTGCTCAGCCAAGGAGGCTATGTGACCTATCCTTCCATGACCGTTAAGGTGCTACGCGCCCTGCTCGTTGAGCGAGGCTGCGAGGCTCCCCCCAAGGCGAACAAGTCCGAACTCGTCGGCATTCTCCAGGCGCTGGACTCTAGCGAGCCTGCTGTCGAGGTGGTGTCTGAGCCGGTTGTGGACGTTGGTCCCAAGACTGTGTGGACGACTGTGGACGACCGTGTGACCGACTGGGTTGACCGTGTGTGTGAGCGTCATGCCCTAGACGAGGCTGATGTGATTCGCGGGATGCTGTACTGCGCTTACGGCAAGTTGAGCCGTCGTGGTGATGCTCGTGCCGTGGTTGCTCTCAAGGGCGCTATCGCCGACGTCAGGTTTCGACGCCAATGGCTGTAATCGAGGTCTACGACACGCTGTCTTTGGACGGTTTGTGTTACGATGTGATTAGCGCCGTGACTGCTTCTCTGGAGATTGTTCACGACTACGACCGTGTGTTGGCTGAGAACCCGTCCCACACGATGAGCCGGGTGGACCATGTGCGTTCTGTGTGGTGGATTACGCTCCAGGAGTGCAGTCAGATGCAGCAGCACTACAAGCCTCACTCTAGTAAGACCCTGGCCCCTCGTCACCGTGCTTGCCGCACCGTGATTGGTGCAGCCATGGACCGTCTCCGGGACTACAAGTTGCCGGACGATGCCCAGGACGAGGACAGTTCTGCTGTGGTCGTGCTTGTCCAGGAGCTATGTGAGTTCATCCATACGCTCTACACTGCACTTCGATCAGACAACGCTAGGAAGCGAAACAAGCTGGTCAAGGAGTACGCAAGTGTCGAAGTTCACGCCATCGCTGGTTAACGCCGTCGTCACTGGGCTAGAGAGCGGTCACAGCGTGCGGTCTATCTGTAAACGTGTGGGCATATCCACGCCGACGTACTACAAGTGGATCCACGAAGCCGATTCGCTCGATCCTGACCAGAACAAGGTTGACTTCCGTGACAGAGTACTCGCAGCAGAAGGCAAGGCTGAGCAAGACCTGCTCAGTATCGTCTGGGAGAAGTCCAAGAAGGACGCGAAGTCTGCACAATGGCTCCTGTCTAGGCGGTTCAAGTGGTCCGAAGGACACTCCGTCTCAGCCGAAGCCCAGAAGGAACTCGACATGCTCCGACTTGCAAAAGCGCGTGCAGAGGTTGAATTCCTCGAAGCGCGCTCAGAGGCTCTACGGGGAATGGATAAGGACTCTGACGAAGTCCTCGGCCTGCTTCGAGGAATCATGGACGATCCAAAAGAAGCGGCCCAAGACCCGCCCCTAGATATACTCAGACTCTCTAGCACCAACTAGGAGGCACCTTGAAGAAGAAGAACGCCTGGATGGACCCGGAGACGTACACGGGGGAGGCCTTAGAGGCCGCCGCCTTGAAGCGCAAGAAGAGCGCCAGGTTCAAGGGCTACTGCAGGACTGGGCTCATCCCGAAAGAGGAATGCGCGTCGAAGACGATGGACAAGAGGGTTGTCACCAACGCGAGGGGCGACGGAGCTAAGCCAAAGGGCGGAAAGACGCGTAAGCAGATCTTAGGCGGCGAACTGAAAAGATACAACACAGAAGAGAACGACGGAAAAGCGAAACGAGCGACGCGAGTCGCTTCGTACGACTGAGGAGACACCATGCCGAAAGTAGACGGAAAAGAGTACCCATACAGCGAAGAGGGCCAGAAGGCCGCCGCCGCCGCCAGGCTCCGAATTAAGCCCAACGGGAAGGAGCGGAACGAGGTCACCGGCAAGATGACCGAGGACCGGACGCCTGCTTTTATGATGATGAAGAACGGCAAGAAGGTCGACTACAAGTCGATGGACGAGAAGCAGGCCGCCATTCGCAAGCACAAGAAGGCGAAGAAGAGCGAGGGCGCTTCCCGCAAGCGCGGTGTCGAGGCGCACGAGGGTGAAGGGACCTTCAAGTCCGCCGCGCCGAACAAGGTGCGGACGGCCGCTATGCATGCCGGTATGAAAGAGAAGGAGCGCCTGATGCGCTTCGACTACGCCGAGCCGCCGAAGCTCATGAAATTCGTACGCTCGGCGCATGAGGCCGGTAAAAAGAGGGGAGAGGACCTCGCGCCACCCAATCTCGTCAGACCCGCACGCTCGGCGCATGAGGCCGGCGAAAAGAGGGGAGAGGAGTTGTCCGCGCCCAAGAAGAAGAAAGCGGACAAGAAGACGGGCAAGAAGGTCCTGCCGCGCACCCCGCAGCCGCCTACCTGATCGGTGCGGCGCGAGGTCCTCGAAGAGATAAGCCTGTGCGGGTCTGACTTTTGGCACTTTGCCACTAACTGGGTTCAGATCATCGATCGCGAGTCGCTCCGTCTGGTCACTATCCAGCCCAATCTGGCGCAGAGGAAGTTCTTAGACGCTACGGAAGAGTCGTCGAAGATCTACATACTCAAGGCCAGAAAAGAAGGCCTCACCACTATCGTGGCCTGCTACTTCCTCTGGAAAGCCCTGTTCCGAGAGAACCACCGCGTCCTGGTGGTGTCAGAGTCCGACGCCGGGGCGAAGAAAATCTTCGCCATCTACCGCCGTATATACGATAACCTGCCGAAATTCTTGAAGTTTCGTACCGCCTATGACTCCAAGACGTGTCTAGAATTTTTTCACCGCGGTGGAGTCGAGTGCATCTCCGCTGCCGCCAAGGGCTTCCGTGGCGACACTGTCATGAGCATCCACTTCTCGGAGTTCGCCCACTATTCCCACATCCCGGAGACCATGGCCGCTGCTGCTAACTCGGCGCCAGACAGCGCGGACATCGTCCTCGAAACAACTGCCAACGGGATGAACGACGCTCACCGGCTCTGGTACGAAGACGCCGGGTACAGCAAGGTCTTCGTCTCGTGGACCGACGACAAGGGGTACGTGTCGAGCAAGAAGGCTGAGAAGATCCCCCAACTCTTCGTCGACTACGCACGAGAGTTCAAGCTGACAGAGGAACAGCTAAACTGGGCAGTCGCAACCTACTACACAAAGTGTGTCTCAAATTGGAACACATGGATGCAGGAGTACCCGCTACTGCCAGAGCACGCGTTTGTGACGTCCGGCTCCAGGTTCTTCGACGTGGTTTTCCCGCATGTGCACTTCAACGAGGGCTACATGGAGTGGGAGAAGCCAAAGAAGTACCGAGCGTACATCATCGGGGTAGACACCGCGTCAGGGTCCACCAACGACACCGCGGACTACAGCGCGTTCCATGTGCTCGATGTGACAGACCGTGACGCCCCAATACCCAAGGTGAAGACAGTGGCCTCGTTCTACGGCCGCATGCCCATCATCTGGTTCTCGCAGCGCGTGCTCCAGGAGGCCCGCAAGTGGGAGGCACTCGTGGTGCCTGAGCGAAACAACAACGGAGCAGCCGTTATCGAGCACCTGGTGATGCACAACTGGGGGCGGGTTTACACTCAGCCAAAGTTCGCCGACATCAAGGTCCCTGACCCATCCAAGATGGGCTGGTGGACCGGTGCCGAGACCCGTCCCATCATGCTTGCCCGGCTCCAGGAGTGGGTGGCGCGTGGCTGGTTTGAGGTGATTGACCCTCGAATGCAGTACGAGATAAACACCTTCGTGTACAACTCCAGTGGCAAGGCCATCCACGACACTGGTAAGCACGACGACATGGTGTTTGCTGCTGCCCTGGCCACCATGGGGTTCGAGCAGTCCTACCACGTCAAAGAGCAGAAGCAGCGCCGACGACCAGTAGGGTTCGAGGAGCGCCGCGCCTACAAGAAGCAGACGGGTAGACGGCCTGAAGACGAGCCGGAAGGGCACTTCGAGGACGACGATATGATGGACTTCTTCGACGAAGACTTGCCAAGCGCAGTGCAAATCGATTAAATCGTCCACAGCCGGGCGTCCACCTGGCGTTAAACAAAAGGGGCAACCATGGGTTTACTAGACGAGTCAGCACAATCAGCAGTCGAAGCGATGATTAACGAATCGTTCGCAGACGACCCAGATGTTAACGAGTCGATGGAATCCGACAATCCGTCCAACGATGCTGAGGACGTTAACTACGAGGCAATGGAAGAGGGCGAGGCCGACGAGGATTACCAGGGAGACAGCAGTCTTGGTGATGAGACGTCGGAGTCGGTGGACGAGCAGCCGTTAAGTGCTCAAGACGGTCCTCCTGATACGATCCCGTACGCACGGTTTCGAGAAGAGAACCACAAGTACCGAGACATGCAGACGCAGAACACTGAGCTTCAAAGTAAGCTCGATGCGATGCAGCAGCAAGTCGACAGTACACAATCAGCCACTCCTCCTGCGGAAGACGACTACTTTGGTTCTGACGATCCCTTTGGGGATTCGTTTGGCGAAGAAGCGCCAGACAGATACGACGCTTTAGATCAACGCCTGAGTGCCTTTGAGGAGCAAAACAAGCTCGCCCACGGTGAGCAGCTACTCGATAGCAAGATGGCGGAGATTCAAGCTGAGTATCCTGACGTTCCAGAAGATGTCCTCTACCAAGCTGTGATCGACCACAAGTCACTTGACGCGATGAAGGTCTATGCCGATCGATACAAGACCATGGTGACGCACTACAAAAAGGCCGGAGTCGATGAGTACATGTCGTCTGGAAACCAAGGGTCGCCGCCGCACAACGCGGCGCCGAGAGTACCTAGGTCCTCAAACGACTCGCTCAATATCGACTCCGACCCAGTGCCAACCATGGACTCGGCCCGTGAGAACATGGCCCGACTTCTGCGCCAAGAAGGTTTTTTTGACAGCTAGTCCTTAGGAGGACACACAATGGCCGCTGATCTAGCAACCCTCAATGCCGCGCTGAAGGAGTTCTACGTATCTCCTATCACCACGCAGCTTAATGAGGAAATTGACATTCTGAACGAGTTCTCGAAGCAAAGTGTTTCGTGGTCTGGTTCACAGGCAATCTTCCCAATCAAGACGACTCGGAACTCCGGCGTCGAATACATCAGCGACGGTGGCAACCTGCCTACCGCTGGTAACGTCGGCACCGAGCGCATGGTCGTCACTGCGCAGAGCCTCGTGGCTCGATTCCAAATCACCAACAAATCCCTCAAGGCTGCCAAGAAGGGCGGCGCTGGGGCATTCATCGGTGCGCTGGAACTCGAAATGGACGGAGCCAAAGAGGCCGCCAAGAACCGGGCAAACCGAGTCACCACGTCAGGTGGGCATGTTGTCGGGTTCGTCACGAACAAGCTCACTGCCGCAGGCGCCGCCACGGGCCTCACCGCAGTGGCCACCAACTTCTTCGGCGACATCAACAAGCTGCGCAGCCTCTGCGTGCAGATCGAGGCCGATGGGTCGGTCCCGCAGGTCCAGCTTATCAACCTGGCTCCCGATGACTTCGGGACAGGCGCTGGATACGGCAACGTGGCACCAGGCGCAGCAGGCCTCGCAAGCTACGCTCCGATGGCAACTGCGATTGATGGCACCATCAAGATGCCGTCGGCTACGATCGTCATCGGTGGAGGCACTGCCGGAAGTGGCACCGTGGTGTTCGGCACTGACAGTAACCTCGCAGACGTGGATTCGCTTGGCGTGCAGGCTGGCTACGGCATGGCCGTGAAGATTGCGGTCAATCAGACGACTCCTGCTGGCTCCCTGATTGTGGCCAACGCGTGCGGTCTTGAGCCTGTCGGTCTTTACGGCAACATTGCTGACGAGACTATCCACGGGCTCAACCGGTCGGGCAACAGCGGAACGGCGTCTACCCAGACGCTTCAGTCCAACGTGCTCGACATGGACGGTGCTCTCGGCGCGAACATTGCGATCACCCTTGAGCGCATCCAGCAGGTCTTTGACCACACGATGAACTTGTCCGGTGAGGAGGGTGACCAGATCTGGCTCAGCCCACTTTTCCGAAACCAGTACACCGCGTTGTTCTCAGGCGCTGCGGACCTGATCGTCGACTCCAACAGTTCGTCCAAGCGGGCTGATGGTGGCTTCAACAAGTTGTCCTACGCGGGCATCCCAATGAAGACGTCACGGCACGTCGACAACTGCATGTTGCTGTTCATCAAGCGTAAGCACTGGAAGGTCGCTGAGCTTGGCCCCATCGGTTTTGCCGATGAGGACGGACGCATCATCAACAAGGTCCAGGGCTCCGCTCGTATCGAGGGCTACCTCGAATGGGACTACAACCTCATCTGTGTCCGACCGAACGCTCAGGCGATTCTCGTCGGCATGCTTAAGTAGGAGTACACAATGCCTTATCAAGATTTTGCGAAATTCAATCTTTACGAGCTTGGCAACAAGACGTCGTGTGACACCATTGTCAATGACATGCTTGGCCACATGACGACTCCCGTGAACGTGGCCAGCGGAGCTAACGTGAACGTGGGGTCATCCCTGGTCTACTGCTTTAACCTTCCCAACGTCGCCACCGCCAGCTACGACCTGACAATGCCGGCGGGTCAGTCGTTTAAGGTGATGCGCGTCCAGACGGTAAAGACGGGCGGCTCTGGCAACGCTGGCAACAACGTCATTGTGACCAACGGCACTGGTGGTAATCACGTCACAGAGGCCCTTACCGTAAACGATGCCATCAACATCGTGAGCGAAACGGCGCAGGTCATTAGCGCAAACTCGACCGTTGCTGGTGGGGGGACGCTTCGTGTGACAAACACCAAGGGCGGAGGAGACTCCGCTGTTGAGGTGTACGTGCACGGCATCTTGAGCGCATAGGCGACGCTGCTGAGAATAAGGAGGCCCCATGAGTACAGGTGCGGAATACGTTTTGTGTCTGTGTCTCATGGGGCTTTCTGCCGTCTTAGGGCGGTGGCTTTGGTACCTGGGCGAGCGCCAGCGAGTGGAGTTAGTCCGGGACGGAAAGACAGAAAGGGACTATGTTCCCCCCAGTCACTGGACCCAGGAAGACATGTATGGCGGTTAGAATGTTCAAGGGCACCGACGACGAGGCCGGCACGATGGCTGCCGTCGAGCGCGTCAGGGACGCCCAGACCAAGAAGGGAAAGCAAGCCGGCAGTGCCATAGGCAAAACCGCCGGTGCCATCATTGGGGGTGCCACCGGGGGTCCTGCAGGCGCCGTGACAGGCGCGCAGAAGGGCGGGCAGATCGGAAGCAACTTGGCTGGCGCGTTGCGCGGCGAGACGGAGGACATTGTGGCCCTTGGTACGGGATCATCTGTTTCCGAGAACCTCCCGGACACATGGACCGGTGAGGATGACAAGAAGAAGCCCAAGGTGAAGAAGTAGTGGCTGGCAGGTTCCCAGACGGCCTCGTCACCAAGCTCAAGGACTTTGAGAACGACCGCAAGCCGTTAGAGCTTGAGTGGGACAAGGCCACGTTGTTCCTTGAGGGCAACCAATGGATGGACATGCAGGCCCGTTCTACGGACCAGTCGTGGCGTCAGCTTACTGGCAAGCGCACGGACAGGCTCACGGCGAACCGCCTGCTCAACGTCTATCGTAACTTCATGGCCAGGCTTGCCCTGGCGTTCCCACGCGCCACTGTGCTGCCCGCGTCGCCGTCTTCGTCTGACGTGGTGAAGGCCAAGACGTCGTTGGCTGCGCTCCAGTACTGGTGGCAGCAGGTGAACTTCCAGCGGGTTGGCGAGCAGTTCCTTGGCGATTTGTTGGCGTTTGGGACTTCGGCGATCCACGTGTTCTACGACCCTGACGACGGGAACGTGCTCTGCGAGGTGATCTCCCCATACGACCTGTACTTCGAGAAGGGGTGCGCGAGCGTCGCGGAGTCCCAGTGGATAGCCATCCGGTCGTTCCATACGAAGAGCGACCTTAAGCGGGCGTACCCGGAGTTCAAGAAGCAGATCGAGGAGACGGGCTTTACGGACGTCCAGCAGCAGCAGAATTCTAAGATTCAGCCTCGCAACCGCGTTGAGTTGTTTGAGGCGTACTGGAGAGACGGACGTCACGCCATCGTTATGGGTGACACGTATCTCTACAAGGAGGAGCGGACGAAGACGTCTGTGATCCCCATCCACACCTGCAAGTACACGACGATACCCAGGCGCTTGTGGGGCCTTGGCCTCCTGGTGCCGCTTATAGACCTGCAGTACTACTACAACGTGGCGCGCAGTCAGATCCTCAAGACGTTCCGCCTGATGGCGCACCCCAAGTGGGTTGCCTCGCGCGCGTCTGGCATTCAGAAGCGGGCAGTGTCCGATATGCCTGGGGAGATCATCTACCACAACGCCAACTCGCCACCTCCTCAGCAGATTGCCCCTGCTGCCATGCCTCAGTACGCGTTTGACCACATCATGCGGCTAGAGGCTGAGATCGCAGACACTGCTGGCGCTCACTCCGTCACCCTTGGCAAGCGGGCTGTGGGGGTCGAGTCCGGCGTTGGCATGCAGGTGTTGGCTGACAAGGATACGAGCCAGTTGCAGCATACTCAGTTGAACATCGAGAACGCCGTCAAGGGCACGTTCTTGTCTGTTCTTGAGTTGATGAAGGCCCACTACAAAGAGGGCAAGATGGCCCGCATGATGGATAACCTGGGCAAGGTTACTTACCGGGCGATTCGTTCTACTGACTTGTCGTCCGACCCGGAGATCTTCATTGAGGCCGGCTCGATGTTCAAATACGGCCAGCAGGAGCGCGACGCAAAGGTGATGCAGTTGGCCCAGATGGGGCTTATGGCGCCGGAGCAGGCTATGGAGGAGATCTCCATGTCCACCGGCAACGCATTCATCACCAAGAGAGTGCAGGGACTCAGCCACGCACAGGAGGTCCTGGAGGCCGCCAAGCTGGGGTACGACATTAAGATCCTCCCCACCGACGACCTCAGCGCATTCTCGGATGTCTTCAACGAGTTCTCCCAGACCGAGGAGTTCTACACGCTGGGAGAGGAGGTGCAGGACCGGATTGTGGACATCATTATCTCCATCTCCACATGGGGCCAGCCGCCAGAGGTATACGAGCAGCAGCTACAGAGAGGCTTTGTGTACCCTAGAACGCCTCCGCTACCCGAATCGGGGCCCACGGACATCCTGAGAGGCCTGAACGCGCCACAGTCCGCGCAAACGCAGTCTCAGGCCTCTGCGGAGACCATGAAGAAGATGCCGAAGGCGGCGGAGCAGGTCGGAGCCGAGAACGTGCTAGCAAGAGGGGCAGAGGCAAACATGCGAGAGGGAGGGCTGTAGATGAACGGCTTTGCGTTGCTCAACCTACTCAGGGCCTACGTCGACGAGCCGGACCAGACGTTCGTCACAGACGCCAACGCGAAGGAGTACATCAACCAAGGGTACAGGGAGTTCCGCAACAGGGTGATCTCCTGCAACCCCTCGACGTACACCACATCCGTGACGATCACCCTGACCGAGGCAGAAAGCTACGACCTGTCGCTAGCAGCAAACCCGGTGAGGATTCTCGGAGCGTCCGTGGGCCCAGGCACCACTCAGCGGATGATCATGATGCTGAACGTGCGCAAGGTAGACCCGGTTTCCGGGGACGAATTGCGCGTGCTCAAAGGAGTGGCGTCCAGACGGTCGTTGCAGGCCAGTCCGAGCGGGTACTTCCTGGATGGCAGCGTGCTGCGCTTCCCAGAGAAGGAGACGGGGTCGTTCGTTATCGACTACGTCCCGGAGACGCCCCTGATTACAACCTGGTCCGAGGCAAACCCCCCGTTCGACGACATGGTCGACTGGCACGACCTCATCGTCCTGTACGCGGCGAAGTCCTACTTGATCCGAGACGGGGGCGAGAGCCCAATGCTCATGGCCCAGATGAAGATCCGAGAAGAAGACTTCGCCCGCTTCATCCAAGAGCGGGACGTGGAGTCCACGATGTATGTGAACGAGATTTACCATACGCTCGATGAGTCCTGGTAGTGGCCAACCGAGGCCCAGAGGTTGAGATCCTGAAAGGCGGCACAAGCGCTGACGCGCCGTCCAAGGGAACCGTCGTCCTCAACATGCTGCGCCGACAGAACGCATGGGAGGTCCGAAAGGGCTTCGGGCAGCTAGCTCAGATTGACACCCTTATGGCGGGGTGGATGCTTGATGGAGGATCATCATCGGCAGCCTGGCGAGACGATAACGGGTACAGGCGAGTGCTTGGGTCTGCCTTGATTAAGGCCAAGCAGGGGAATCGGCAGATCGTAACCGTTATCGCGTCAACGGTTCGGGTTGGCTCTGTCGTCTCTGATCCACGGTCGGTCGTCGAGTCGACCTACCATGTCTCGATTTACGACGTGGACTCTGGCGGCCGATGGGAAGAGCCGGTTTACAAGCACACATCGGAAGACCCTGTCTCCTCCCGGCCTTCGTTCTTGTCTGGCTCAACGCCTGTCGTTACGCCCAACATCACCGACAGACATGGCGCGTTCGAGTCTACCCAGAGCAAGGACTACGCCCGCTTCACGCGCTCGAATCTAAACAAAGACATGCTAAAGCAAGTCTGGTTCGCTGAAGTTAACGACATTCTGTATTTTGGCAACGAGAGCATTGGCATGTACGCGTACCTGCCCGTCTCTTTAAGAAAGATGAGGCGCAGGCAGTTGAGCACGCAATACCGTGGCACGGGGACTGGCGCGGTTAGCTTTAGCCCTCTAGCGCTCGGCCACGGCACTGCGCCGCCGTACTCTGAGTGTTGCTTCATTAAGAAAGTCCCGGCCTCCGAGCCGTCGTCGGTAAAGGCGGCGGCTTACGCGTACCTGGACGAGACGGCCTTTCCCAAGCCCTCCGTTGGGTGCAGGGCTGGCGGCGCTCTTGTCCTGGCTAGCGGAGCGAACGTCTACGTCGCGGACGGAGGGTTCCCTGGGTCGATCAAGGCGGTAAACGCGTTCGTCCTGTCGACGGACGAAAGCATCACCGCGATGGCGTACCTGAGCGGAAACCTGTACGTCTTCACGGCAAACCAGACGTGGCTGGTTCAGTTGTCGGACGGGGCGGTCTCGACTGCCGGCCGCGTGGTGAGGGTGTCAGAAGGCGTGGGGTGCTCTGGTCCTGGGGCTATCGTAAGTAAGAAGCAGTCCCTGTGCTGGTCGGACTCCAGGGGCGTTTACCAGATGTCTGGGGTGGCCAAGCTAGAGCGCATCTCCGACCCAATCGAGCCGTTCTTCACGGACGAGCTATCAAGCCCGCTAAACAACTACTTCACGGACAGCGGCCACATCGACTCAACCCAGGTCCACGCCACCGACGGGTGGCCTACGCCCCGGTCGTTCTACCGTCACTCTTCAGATATGGTGACCGCCGCGTATAACGAAAAGCTCGACGCCACCATGTTCTCGTTCCCGTCCCTTAACGCGATGGTCGTGTACGTGGGGAAGGAATGGGCCGTCTGGCCGCTGGAGTCTATCGCCAAGGAGGAGGGCACTGCCCCCCGCGTGGGAGCGATAGACAACATTAAGCGGCCGATGGTGATGGCTGACGAGTCGGACATATTCGTGACTTGTGGCATCGAAAACCAACTAATGGACTCCTCTACGGTTGGGGGGCCCCAGTACGACGCCTACAACAACAGCATCTGCCACCTGCGATACGGCAGAGGCGGCGCCGTGGACCGGAGCGTCGAGGACGAAGACTACCGCATGGGCGCGGGCGGGTATGTGCGCACCGCTGCCGCGTCGGCCGCAGGCGTTGTAGAGCAGGCAAAAGATGGGGGTCTGTACTTTCAAGAGCCGATCCCGATTGAGCCGGGAAGGGTCTTCGCTGGTACCCCAAACGTCACTATCGCGACGCCTGCGTACTGGCTGCCTGTTGAGATAGTTAAGCCGGCCAAGGGGCTTACCGCTGCCGGTGGGCAGACGAGTCCAACTCAACTCCGTGAGCTTCGCTTGAAGTTCACGTTTGACAGCACTCACTGGGAGCCAGTGTTTGAGCACACATCCAACAGCATTGTGAACGCCATGTTCCCGGCAGAGAGGGCCGCGTCTATTTCCGGGTACGGCCACTGGGACGGGGGGACAGCGAGCGCCGGTACGTGTGAGTTTAGAGTGTACAGCAGCGGCTCAATTAACCCCGCCGGGCCTGAGTTCAGGATTTACTGGGACGGCCCGACCCCCGTGGCCGCGGGCGTGGCGTGGGGGGCTGCCCCCTATATCAACGCTCCCCCGTTTCAGCGGGCTCGGTTGTTTTACATTCCTATGCGCCGCGTTGCAGGGGGCTCGGTAAACGCCACTACCGTTGGGTTTGGGATACAGGTCCTTGAGGCCGCCATGGAGGACGCGCGAGGCACGGTCGTTAACCTGCCTTCTTACGTGTGGGCCGGGGGCTTTTTGGGGAGCAGCCGCGTTGCTGACAACAGCAAGGCGCAGCCCGTAGATTGGGCTTACAAGTCGGCCCAGATTGGCTTAGACGACGACAGCCAGCACAAGGCGCGCGGCACGTATACAAGGATGCTGTCTCATGGGGCGGCTTCGGCGGCTGACCGTGTCAGTCCCAACTGGCCCGTTGGCATCTACAACACCGTTGTGGCGTCTGACTTTAAGGGCTGGGTGTCTCAGATCGTCGACGTTGCTCCGACGCAGGCGGACGCAGCTAAGGCCGTTAGCCAGGTGCTGGACACGGAGACTCTCAGGACGCGATACCTTGGCGCGTCTGCTTTGAGCACAAAGGTGTTCTCGGCGAACTCTACGGGCGACCATGTCCATTACGGCAACATAGCGAGCACTTCCGCGCTTGCGGATACCTACCTTGTCGACGACGAGGAGGTGGATGTGATCGCCATGAGCAACAGCGTCAAGGGCGGGCACATCACCTACATGGTCTGGGGGATGATTCGCAACAAGGCTGAGCGCCTCGTCCTGGAGAGCATCAAGGCCGTCGTCAGGACTGTCGGCGGAAGGAGACGTGATGGCCACTAGGCTAAACGACGGCGGGCGGGTCCTCTCCCCTCTTGAGGAGATGTCTACGCCCGATTACGTTAGCTACTTGTCAACCGAGCGCGCGCAGCGTTTCTTTAACGCCATTGCGCCTGCAGAAGAGGGCGACATCCCTGAAGAGGTCAAGGAGTCGCATAACGTAATGGTTGCTCCTTTTGGAGAGTCTGCTCCGTTTGCGCTGTCTAAGCCATACAGCAGGGTGATTGCCCTAAAGACCGAGATTGAGTGCGTGAAGCCTGTTGTAATTTCTGCCCCATGCATGGTGGACGGGATCACGTTTAGCTCTACCGCCGACCTCGACTCTGAGATGGTCTTGGTGGACCACGCCGGATGCACGTTGTTTAGGAGTTGCACGTTTGTGCTTACGGCAGATACGCCGTTCCGGTCTTGCGTTAAGGTGAGCTTCCCAACAAGGGCGCTCTTCCTTGGCTGCTATTTTGTCAGGCAGTCCGGCTCTGGAGGCAGCGCCATTAACAACCTGCCCAACCCTGGCATTGGCGATAACCTAAAGGTCGTGGGCAGCGTAGGGACTGGGTATGCAGATTTTGGCCACCAGCCTGCTTCGTACGCCTGGGGGTCTTTTATATGACGACGTACACGCACAAAAAGTCTCTTCGGCACATTACTGACGAGCAGTTTTCCGAGAAGACCACTGTTGACGGGAGCCGTATTGACAAGGCGCTTGCCGAGTCGGTTGACCATGTTAACAGCATCCCCGCTGGCGACGTCCTCAGCCGCTACACGGAGAGTAAGTTTGTGTTTGGCTACCGGCCGAATAGGGATTACGACGCGTGCTATACGTCTACGGCGTCCGGGTCCTCGACGATTTCACACTATTACGCGCACCACTTCCCGTGGATGCAAATAGCCAACAATTCCGATTTGACTCTGGGGGCGGCGCAGGACGCGCAAAACCCATACGTTGTAAAAACGGTCGGCTTAAGCGACAAGGCCGGGTCTGGGTACGGCATTAGTAACGTCGGGCCCATCGCTTACGACGACCCCGCAGGTACCGCTGACTGGGTAAACGACTGGAATCAATGGGCAGCAGCCTCAACAACTCAAGGGACAAAGGACTATACAACCCTCCACGGGCCATTTAGCGGGTACCAGTACGCGTACACAAACTCCTGGAACTTCAACAAGCCGGCGGTTATTGACGACTTGATGGTCTCGTTTACCATCGACGGCTGGTCCAATATCGGCTACACGCCGTTAGTGGCTGGCATGTACTCGAAGTTTGAAGGCCCAAGCGGAGTCTATGGAACGGACACCGTTGGCGTTGTTCTTATGGTCGACAACCATTTCTCCCAAGAGCTTCGAGAGGACTCTGAGATTGAGATCGCAGCCAACCGGTACGACCTGCGCGGGTTCAAGTACACGTATGCCCCAATGTCGACCATATCTGACATGTCGCCAACCATATTCTCCCCAACGCAGGTCGCCCCTGCTGGTCAGGTTAATAGTGTCGTTATGCGGTGGCGCGACCTCAACATACCGCTCCACGAAAACGCACGCGTTCGTCTTTCGATTACGCTTCCGTGGACAAAGGGCGGTGGACAACCGGGCGGGTTGACGTGGGAGACAGGCGGCGCAGAGGTAGCGACTGCCCCGTTTTACTACTCGTGCCCACGCGGCTGCATGACCGTGCTTGAAGAGTTGGTGCCCTAATGGCAAAGGTTACTAGAGACAGCCTCCCCAGAGGCGCGGAGCTTCTTAAGGACCACGTCTTTGACCCAATGACGGGGATGGCTGCCGCCCTTAGCGGGGATGTGGCGTCAGAGCAGTTGCAGTGCTCCAAGAGCACGTTCCGGCTGAACTTCAGCGTTCCGTACATTTCCGCAAAGTTTTTTTGGGCGAATCCTGGCGGCTGGTTCTACATCCCGTTTTGCCTTCCCCCGCTGCAAGAGAACTGGTTCGACTTCAGCACGTTCGGGAACAGCGAATTCCCGATCCCGGTCCTGAACGAGGTCGGGTTCTCGTTTGACCAAAGGTCTGAGCCATGCCTGCCAGCGGACAGGTACGCCAAGAAGGCGTTTGACGCGGCGCTGACCAGCCCTGAGGCGAACTACGTGTCGAATATCCACGAAGGCAACGCCGTTTACGAGCGGGCCGGCAACGTAGATATTAAGTTGGCTATTTTCGAGAAGTCGCAGCACTACTTTAGCGCGCAGTCGGCGGGGTCTGGCACCGGGTCGGGCGGCATAAAGGCGCCCGGCGCCGATGGTGAGGTTTTTTCTGCCACTATTTCTGCGGCGGAAATTTCAGCTAAGTCTTCTCGCAACAACCCGGCGTGCTACCCAGGCTTGTCGATTCCGTGCAGCCCTAAGAAGACCTACATGTTTGCAATTAACGCAGACGAGTTGGTTGATCCTGTGTCTACGTCGCTAGAGCACACAGCCCTGGTCAGCGTGAACATCAGCTTGAAGTTCTCTATTCCGCTGGTCGTAAGGGACTCCTCGTCTGCGGGGTCTCCAGACAATTTGCAGAACGTGCCCCTGGCGAGCTACGGCGCGCGGACGAACGAGACCATTAGCATTGTCGCCCCTAGCGCTGGGGACGTTGTGTCTGCTGATGCCGCCAAGGGCGTCTCTGCAGAGCTAGAGAAGATTGACAGCCGCTTGCGCCACAAGATTTACGGAGGCTACCAGGACTTCTCTTCGACCTACGTCGGCCAGCACATAAAAGACGACGCAGCCTACGAGGTTATCGCTGTGCCGCTGTTTAACAACACGGCGTTTGGGGAGATCCTGGCTAGGCCGTGCTGGCTTCGCATGAGGGATCATCACACTCCTGAGCAGTATAACGACCGGATTTCTATTCCGATTACGTCGCCAATGACGATTCACCACGTTTTGGTGACGAACAACTACCTCACGGCGACCCCGTATGACTCTGCTCGTGGCACGCCCATGTACACATTCCCTCCTGCGGCCACCAAGGTGCGCTATCAGGTGGGCGTCGGCGTTGTTGCAGGGCAGGCCGCTGACAACGTCGACTACACGCAAGTCGCGTACGCTGAAATCATAGCGGACGAGGCGACAACTTCCGGTCTGGTAGACTTTATGGACATGGGGAACCTGGCGTCTATCGTCAAGGACCAGTACAGGCCGCAACGCTGGGAGCAGTCAATCTGGTCGGTTCCGCTTGTTCGTGGCTCAGTGACAGGGAGGGGGTACGTGACGCAGGGCAAGCCTTTCTTTGTCGGGGAGGCCGCTGAAAACGGCTTCGACACGGCGGCCAGGGCGGAAGTTGGAAACCCGGCTTCGGCCGGAGCCGACCTAGCCTCTCCGGCTGGCGGCCTAGAGCAGTTCATAGAGGTGCGCATGAGCATCCGCCCGCAAAGCCCAGTGTTTAACGCCAGCAATGCTTGGCAGTCGAACTACTGGGAATGGGCGAACTTCTCAGGATACGGCGGCTCCTGGGTGTATATTATCGGCAAGAAACACATGAGGACTTAACGATGGCAAAATCAATCGCTGCTCCCGGACTCAAGAACACCGCCCAGCTACAGCAGGAAGCCGCTGGCGTTGCTGGCGACATGGCTGCTCTTGGAAACAAGATGCCAGCAATGGCCAAGGCCAGCGTCGCGAAGACGATCGGAGAACTCGGCCACAGCGGGGTGAGCCAGTCCGCCAACCCGCTCGCGAAGTCCGCAATGATGGCAGGGCAAACAGCGCGAGGCGTGGTCGACACGCAGGCGACTGCTGCCAAGGAAGGCCTCGATATGCGGGCCCAGGCAGTAAAGGCGTCCGGCGAGGCCGCGATGGCGGGCAAGGACGCCTACAACACGGCCTACGCTGCGATGACGGCCGAGAAGGAGCGACTCGGTGGGTTCGGCGGATGGATGACTGGAGCCGAGAAGAGGCAGTTCCGCCTATTCCGAGACCAGCAGGCGGCGGGCCTCTCGCCAGAGGATTCGGCAAAGTTTATGGACGCGGCAGGCGACGGGTCCTGAGGAGTAATCTAGATGGCTATTATCCGAATGCCGAGCATGTTCAAGAAGGGCGAGAACTCCGTGGACCAGTCGGCCAAGGTGTCGGGTATCGGGCTGCAGCAAGTGCAGAAGGGCAACACGGCCGTTAGCACCGCGCTAGCCGCTATGAAGCTCGGCGACGCGGTCATGGAGTCCAAGCCCCTCAACGCGCTCGTCGATGAGGTTAAGTCCTGGGGGAGCGGTTCGGATGTTGAGCACCCTGGGAAGGCCATCTCCGATAGCAGGGCGGGGAAGCCCCCGACCGTAAAACCTGCCATTGGACCCACTCCTGCTCCGTCTGCCGGGCCAGCGCCCACCCTTAGGGGCCAAGCAGCGGGGGTGGCTTCGGGCATCGCAGGGGCGACTCCTCCGCCGGCCAAAGCTGGCGGGCACGACTTCAGCACCGTGGAAGGGTGGAGGTCCGCTGGGGCGTCCCTGAATGCAAACAAGAAGAAGAGGAGCGAGGCGGCAAATGCGCTGGCGAGGGGCGAGAAAGGCGCTGCCGTCGACCGCATGAGAGCAGCGCGCAGGGACTTCGTCGCCGAAGATGTAGCCGCTAACCAGCGCGACAACGCGTTCAAGGACACGGGGATGGTCCCCGGCGGAGACGGGGCGACCTACGGCGACTTGCGCAAGCTGGTCAAGCAGACCTTCGACCGGCACGGAGGCGGCGCAATGGACGAGCTACCTCTCGTGATGCGCCAGTACGGGCTGGCCAGCGCCGAGCAGGAGTGGGCTCAAGAAGCGCTTCGCGAAATGATGGCTGCCGCCACCCCGTCCGACCCGCTTGGCATTAAGCCTGACGCTGTAAGGGACACGAAGCCTGTCCTTGACGCGTTCGGGAGATGGCACGGGGAGACTTATGGCGACTTGCGCAAGCTGCTCAAGACCCTGCACGACAAGCACGGAGGCGACGCGATGTACAAACTGCAGCGCGGGTCGGACGGCCTGCCCTGGGCACGAGCATGGGGTGGTGTCGGCGGCACCATGGGGGCGGCCGAGCAGAAGTGGGCCCAGGCGGAATTGCGGAAGATGTGGGCCGACGACCCCTCTACCGACAACTCGCGCAACCCGCACATGGCATCGTATGTCGACGCGCTCGCTGGGCGTGTCGACGATTGGCTGGGCGGGCTCTTCGAGTCAGGCACGCTTACGAAGCCCGAGAGCGGGGAGTTCGTCCAGTCGTTCGAGGAGCCGGTTCAGATGGCGGCAGCGGCCGAGGCGATGGCGGCCGAAATCGTCGGGTCCACGCCGGAGCGGGCGGACGTGTCAGCCCCTGCAGGGTCCTCTGCCTCTGCGTTCTCCACGACCCCGTCTGAGATGACGAAGCGGGTCGCTGATTCGTCGCATAGGGGGGTCGACAGGCAGTTTACGGAGCGCGCAATGGAGGCCTCGTCGGCCGCTGGTGATCCCGTGCGGCTACAGCCGATGGACTTTGCAGAGACCGTCCTACGGGCGGCCCAGAAGATTGCGGACGAACGAAGGAAGCCGTTCCCGACCCCCGTCGAACTGCAAAGCATGTCCGTGTCAGGGCTCATCGCCCAGGCCGAGGTCAGGGAACTCACCAACGCGCAGTTCCAAGAGCTTGACTACTACGTGGGGGAGGCTGCCGTCTCCAACGGGTTGATGAACCTGGGGGGCCAGAGGTACATCAGAGAGGCGCGCAAGCGGCTTGCCAAGGCCTACGCTAAGGGCTCTGCCGGTGAGCGAAGCGCGTCCAACCCTACGCAGATAGCCAAAGACCTGATGACCATCCACATGAAGGGCGCAAGAATGCGCAACTACAACGCGTCTGCTGACTCGAAGACGGTAAGCTCGCACTGGGATGCGCAGAGGGCCAAGGCCAAGACGGCGAACTTGTGGGCAAACCTTATGTCAAATAAGGACTTCCAGAAGCACCTCACTAAGAAGTCGATCGTATCAAGCGGCAGCACGCCCATCGAGTGGGCGGTCGACGACTACCACTACGGCAGGAGTATCGACTCGCCTAAGAACATGAAGATCCTGCAGGAACTCGATGGGCTCATAGCAAAGGGGACCCGACGGCAGAAGAATGCCGCTCAGGCCACTAAGACCTCGATCTTGAAGACTGTAGGCACCAAGATCGACGCCGACAACTTGGTGGGCCGGGTGGAGTACTGGGAGGACCAGTCCGAGCTCATCGATGCGAAGATCACCAAGCTGGAGGCCGAGGAAGAAAAGGCCAGAAAGGGCAAGGCTCCAAAGAACCCAAAGAGGCTCAAGGTCATCCGTGCGATTTCCTTCCTTAAGGGGCGGATCCAAGACGCCAATGGAAGGATGAAGCTCATCAAGCAATCAGGAAGAACCAGATCTGCCGCCAAGACCATCGACGATGAGCTTAAGGGGTATCGCAGGAAGATCCTCAAAGAAGAGAAGAAGCTGGACGAGCTACCCCCGGAGGCCGGGAACAAGCCTGCCGAGCGCCCGAAGTCAAAACGCACGAACGTGTGGATAGACCCGGAGACCGGGAAGAAGGGATCGGAGCGGGCGTTCCTGGCGGCTGTGAGTAGAGATGAGATCCCAGAGGCAGACATCGACAGGTTCTCAAGAGGGTATTAACTATGGCGCTGGACATGGCCAAGCTAGAGGAAGCCAAGAGACTTGGCAGGGCCGCCAGGGAGCAGGGCGGCGCCACTGACGCTCCAGAGGCGCTCAGCTTCAGCGAGAAGTTGGAGGCCGCCAAGGCCGCACGCGATGCCGCACGCAACGGAGATGCCCTGCCCCCTGAAGAGGCCCCGCCTGCTGAAGAGGCCCCATCCCCTGAAGGCGTGTGGTCTGTAGGGAATGCCTTTGACCCGGACCCTCGCGACTGGATGACGCGGATGGTCGACAGGTCCAGGCCTCGCCCGCCAGAGACCGACGGGATGCCTGCTGAGGGGCCGCTCCCGATAGCGACCCTGCCTCCCGCGCCCCCAGCCTACCCCGCCCAGGCGGCGCCTGTCGCTCAGCCTGACACTCCTCCTGGCGTGTCGTGGGGGGCCGCCCCCCCGGGGGAGCCAAAGGAAGCCGCCTCTCTCAGTGACGAGGTATTCAACGTCATTGGGACGGACTCGATTGGCACGCTTGCGCAACGCCTTGTGACAAGGAACTTGGGTCGCGCATGGGGCGTGGCGATGCTCCCGTCAGAGGAGTGGGCGGGTGCTCTCTCGCACTACAAGGCGGCCGGCGACGCCGTGAGGATCACCAATGAGATCCGGGAGCTTCGGGCGCTGCCCGGAGCCGAGTCGAACCCGCACGCCATTGCCTTTGCTGAGAAGCTAGAGAAGGAGCGTAACGTCCGTCGCGAGTTCGCCAGGGAGTACCACTCCAAGACGCTGTCCGTGCTTAAGGAGATCGAAGATACAATCGAGAAGAGGGTCTCCGCCAGCGGGCTCGGTGAGTTTCCTTCAAGGTACAGCAACCTGGAGGAGGACTCATCGGCAGTCGGCAAGGGCATGTACCACCTTGTGTTTCTGGACATACTCGGCCTAGACGGAGAGTCAGATGCCTCCGCTGCCATGCCGGACGTGGACAGTTGGGCAACCCTCATCGACTACTCCAAGGTGGTGTTTGGCGAAGGTGTGAACCGAGGCGGAGAGCTTGGCAGCGGACTGGCTGGCCTCACTATGGCATTGTCTGCAACGATGCTGCCCCAGTCTAGCCACGACCTCGCAGACAGGCTTTTGGGGGTCGACGAAGACAACGACTGGCGTAGTAACGTGGGCATGCTCGACGACGCGTTCAACGCGATGCCGATAAGCTCGGCTTTGTTTGCGCTGCCTGTCATCAGGAGGGGGGTCGACCGTTTTCGCGGGAATATGGCCACAAATTCCCCGGCATGGAAGGTGACGCGCGACCATTTCGAGAAGGCCTACGGCAAGAACTCTCCTCAATTCAAGGCTTGGCTGAAAGGCAAGGGGGCTGTCCCTCCCGCCTTGATGGAGGCCGAGGTAGCCGCCACGCGGGTTTATGAGTGGGCGTCGAAAAACCCTGTCGCGCGGAACGCCCCTCGCGTGATTGACGCGGCAGCCCAGGCGGCTGAAGGCGCGGAGGCGGCGTGGGTGGCCGGCAAGGCCAAGGGCACTGCTCTTAAGGACGCTTCTTTTGACAAGCTAGGCATCAACGCTGCTCGCGGGGCGGCCGGGAGCTTGGCGGGTTGGGTCCGCACTCAGGCGGCGGATGCGTTGTCTCAGGCTGACCGGGTAGCGAGACTCCACCTTAACCAACTAATCCGGTCTACCGCCGAGGTTGAGGTCACTCCGATCGGTGTATCGCGACGGCTGTCTGGGGAGATCAGACACGGGGACCCCTTCAACGACCCGGTCGTTCCAGGGCAGGCGCGGCCGCCCGCAGCGCCCGAGGGTCCGCAGCTTCTGCTGGAGGGGCCCGGGGCAACGAAGCAACTCCCCCCACCGAAGCCGAAGGCCCCAGAGGGGCCCGGCAAGCGGTTCCGTCGGGAGGAGGGCGAAGGGGCGCCGGTAGAGGCCGTCGTGGAGGCCGAGCTATTCGAGGGCGCGGTACCTCCTGCGCGGCGCACTTCCGAGGGCGGCTACCAGGAGGGTATCGGGGTCAAGCCAGACCGGCACGTGAAGATTGAGAAGCGGTCCAACGACAAGGTCAAGCGCGACCTAATGGATCGGTACGGGGTCGAGGAGGGCCGCAAGCGCTACGCTGACTGGAGTCGGACAGAGGCCAACTTGGAGCGGAACTGGAAGGACCCTGCAAGGCAGGAGGCCCCAGCCCCGCCGAGGAGTCCCGCCACGGACGGCCCGCTCGCGAAGAGCGCGGCAGACACCGCGTACAATAAGGCGCTGGATTCCATCGCCGCTCCGTTCCGAAATGAGCGGGGGAAGTTTGTCAAGCGCGACGGCGTCCACGAGATGACCCTCCGCGAGCTTGCGGGCAAGCTGGGGGTCACCGTTCAGGAGGCGTTCCCGGTGCTGAAGAGGCTCCAGGCAGCCGGGGTGCTTGGGGAGGTCCAGGCCGGTGGAAAGTACGCTGTTGACGCGGGCAAGTTGCGCGCCACTCGCCCGACAAAGCGCAACAAGGGGTCTGTCGAGGACCCGTCCTACGACCGCGCGCTCAACGCTGCTGGCGGTCTTGGGGAGGTCACTTCCGTGCGGAAGGCGACCGCCTATTTCACCCAAAGGCTCGGCGTGCACACCGCCGACGCCGCTGCGATTGTGGAGCGGATGCGTCTTGAGGGGTTCATCGGCCCCGTTGGGAAGGATGGCCTCCGGTCGGTGGATGCTGGCCTGATCAAGAAGGGTCTTGAGTCCAGGCTGCCTCCAGAGCCTCAGACGACATGGCAGCATGAGCGGCCTATTGTCGAGCCTGCCATGGACCCATTCCCCGGCCCTTCTCGGAGAGAGCCCACGGTCATCGACGCGGATTACGCGACCCCAAAGGCCAGTGTGGAGGGGGTGCCGGTTGGCAAGCCGTACGATCCAAGAGGAACCGGCGTCGCTGTAAGGCCTCCCTCTGCCCGCTCTACGGAACTCGTCGCCCCCAGGGACCCCTACATGCCGCTGGTTGAGCCGGAGAGCGCTGCGTACTGGCACAGGCAAGCCACAAAGGAAGCTACCGCCAGGCAGGCGGCTCACAGCCGAAGGGTGGCGACGCGTCAGAAGAAGCCGGGTAAGGGTGGCGTGTTGGTTGGCCACAAGAGGCCCTCGGTTCCTCCTAAGACTGGCCGGCAGCAGGTTATCGACCGTCGCAATGCTGCTGAAGCGAGGGCGAAAGAGCCGTACTGGCCGCCGAAGAAGGGCGAGTCATCCGTTGTTCCGCCCGTCGCCAGGGAGTTTAACTCTCCGCCCACCGCTGCAGAGCAATTTGTCCACGGCGCTGCTGACCGCCCTGTTTCGTCGCCGCCCAGGACGGAGCAGTTGGGGGCGTACCCGAAGGCCGAGGTGCAGTGGTTTGGGATCCTCAAGACCGAGTGGCAGGGGGAGCACGGATTTGCCAAGTTCGCTTTTGATAACTTTGGCGATACGCCAGTCAACTTGGTCACAAAGGCGAATAGCCCATGGTACCGCGATGGGCCAGGCCTTGCCCGCACGTTCATGGAGAGAGAGGGCCACAGCCGCCCACACGCATCCGTCAGGGGTGACATCCACCGGTTCAGTCCTGAGGAGAAGTCGTACTGGGGCGCGCAGGTTATCCGGCACAAGGGCGCTGGGCACAGCTTGAACAAGGCAGAGTACAAGGCGTACGCAGACGTGCTCGGCAACCGCGGCCTCCAGGTCTCGTCTGATATCAATAGCCTCGGCCTTAGTATTGACCAGGTCAACAAGGCGTATAAGAAGGGAGAACTGTCCCACCTCGATAACCTTATCGGGGAGGAGTTGATGGCTGACGGCCTCATTGCGATGGGCATGGATGCCGCTAAGGCGAAAGTGCAGGCCGCGGCGTCGTGGAAGACGGCAACGGAGGGAGGCGTCTCCTCTCAAGTGGCCCACTCGTCGAACAAGGCGTGGCAGACGCCGTCTAAGGCGAACGCCCCGAAGGGGGAGGTGTTTGCTGAGTTCAACAGGCTGCTGAACGAGTCGGTGCCTGGCTCCGGCGGCAAGGTCCGGGAGTACGGCGACCTCGCCCATGTTGTGGAGACGGTCGAGAGGGGCAACGGGCTAAGGGTTACGGGCGAGAGGCCTAGCGCCGTGACTCAGAGGCCTGCCCCGATTGAGATGACGGGGAGCCCTGTCCAGCAAGACCTCCCCATGTTTACGCCAGAGTTCAAGTTTAACAAGGAGATGACGCAGACCTTCAAGGAGGCCGCGAAGTTCGTCGGGGTCACTCCTGAGACGCTGATGAAGCCTATGGCGGATATCCTGAACTGGCGGTCAAACACGTACTTCCTGAAGTCGAGGATCGCCCAGAGGCGCCTCAAGGACGTGTTTCTGGAGCGGTACAGGAACTGGGCACGCGAGAACAAGCTCTACGATCCGGGGTTCAGTGGAGGGCGGAAGACCTTGGACGCGTGGGTGGCCAAGAACGAGGTCTTCAAGGACATCGATAGGTACATCAGGAACATGTCCATGGGCTGGGGCGCCAAGCGCATCTTGTACAGGGATGCTGCGAACGCGAACGCTAAGCCTCTCAGCTTCGACGTCCTGCTTGAGTCACGGAAGATCATGGAGAGCGACCCTGCGTTCATGAAGGAGGTCCTGGCCGAGGCAGTGGAGGCGGCGGGTATTACGGTTGGGACGGAGTTGTCCGTCGCAAGGATGAAGGCCTTCGCGGCGAAGGAGTACAAGAAGGCCCCCGCCGATTACGGGAACACGATGAAGGTCATCATCGACAACTTCAAGGAGGGCACGAACGGCACCCCTGCATATTCCAGGGTGGCTCCAAGCGAACTCATTCGTGGGCTCAACCGCAGGCGCGAGTTGGGGAAGCTGGATGACGTCACGCCGAACGATTTCTACGCTATGCAGAGGGCAATCAACAGGATGGAGGTGATGCCGGCCTCCATGAAGGAGCACATGGGGCTGCCAGCGAAAGACCCCATTTACGCGTCCAAGAAGTCGATCAGCGCAATTCGGCTGGAGCTTGACCAGCAGCGGATGATTAAGGCCGACGGTATTTTCGACAAGGTTCTTCGGACGATGAAGAGGGGCAAGGTTGTGCTCGCTCTGCCAGTTGCGATCCGCAACGCGATGAGCGACGCAAACCTTATACACCTGCAATCGGGCAGGCTCACCGGGCTCCAAGACGCTTACCGGTCAGGGAAGCTGATGAGCGAGTTCCAGACGGGCAAGATGGCTCGACCCGCCAACCCGGAATGGTTTGACAACTTCGACGCGCTGACAAGGCTGGAGCGGGTTCGGCTTGTTGACTCGTCCTTGATCGAGGTCGAGTTTGGTCGGTCCAGGCACAAGGGGGTCCTGAGCGCCCTTACGGACGCAGAGTTCATGAAAGGCCTCCCGTCTGAGCGGATGCGCCGGGTGGAGACGTTCTTGGAGAAGCGGTTAGCGGCCCCCTTCATTAAGACATTCCGCGCCACCACTAACGCGTTCAAGGTGGACAAGGCCCTCAAGACGTACAAGACCGTTCTTGAGGAGCAGCACCTCCTTGAGGTGGGCGACGTGCCGGCGTATGAGATCTACCCGGACGTGTACGTGCGCCTTGAGGTGATTGACGGCCAGATGGGATTCCCAGGGGGGAAGGGGTTCAAGAATCTGGAGACAGGCAAGGTCGTTTCTCCGACCGCCTACAAGGACATCATCGCACGCGTGTCCAAGGTCACGTCGGACAAGCTGTTCTTTGACTACGGCGATTCCGGCGCCTTCATTAAGATGATACGGACCCAGGTGGCGGCGCGGTGGCTGATGGGGTCGCTGTACGCCATGTACTACGCCAAGTCTGCGTTCATCCCCGGCATCCAGAAGGGGCTCATGTTCGAGGTGATGAACCCGAACCCGTCCTACATCCCTGGCAATGCTGCAATCCGAGCTATTCATCACACAAGGGCAGCGGGGGCGCAGGCGAGAGTGGGTGCGATGCAGGCTGGAGCGCGAGCATCGATGCTGAAGCTGCCAGAGCAGGAAGATCTCATGAACAAGCTCTCCTGGAATGCGAGCGACTTTGCCATCGGCGCGCTGGCCTCCACAAGCACCCCGGACTCCATAGATTTCTTTGACACGTCAAACGCTGACTTCAATGAATCCAGCAGGGACCTTGGGAGGCTTATACGGGGTGGCTACACCCGCGCCCTTATCCACTCTGGTGCGCTGGACAACGACAGCGGGGAGTTGGGCGTTGTTTGGCCGCTGCCCACGGAGGGCGAGTACAACAAGATGTCCGTTGAAGAGCGGATGAACTACAACCTGGCGCACGTCAAAGACCCGGCAAAGAGGCGCTGGCACAAGTCAATGCGGGAGATCGTGCTCAGGGAGTACGAGGGCAGGGGCGCTGTGTGGAAGGATGTCGGGAAGGTTCTGCTCATGCAGGGCGGGCCGCTGCTAGACGCCGTTATTCACGCCATGAAGGATGATTCGAGCAGCCGCGTCACTGACTTCCAGAAGCTGTTCACCAACGCCGCGTACCAGTTAGCCGGCGGTACGGTTGGGGGCCTTGCCAATGTTACGATTGCCGCGTTTGATCCGACAAGCAACATGTCCACTTTCCGGTATGAGATTAAGGACTCGGAGGAGTGGACGAAGAAGCCGCTGTCTGGGCAGGCCAAGGCGATGGTTAGATGGGCGATGAAGCAGCTTATCTTCCGAGGGTGGGACGAGAAGGATCTCGGAGAGGACAACCGAGCGCGCAAGTGGAGGTCGCAACAAACGAAGTCCGCACTGCGGCAAGTCTTTGTGAAGAACTGGCTAGATCTCGCAGAGAGAAACAGGTCTCTGGCAGAAAGCTCCACCGACCCAGGGGCGAAGGCGGAATTCCTGGCGAAGGCCGACGCCGCTGATGATAAGGCCGAATGGTTCAGCGAAATGGTCGACGAGCGGATGGAAGAGCACGAGGCCATGAGCGAAAATACACTGCAAGGGGCGGAGGCTATACGCAAGATGAGGAAAGGATCTACCGCTGACCGCAATGCGCGGCGCTTGAAGAAGGGACTTTCGAGGGTGAAAGCACAATGAGAACACAACCGAAACTAAGCGACCTGCACCCATGGCTACGCCAGCGCGTGACCATGCTCTCTGAGAGCCACAGGACCGCCAACCCAGGCACCGCCCTGTGCCTTATCTGGGGGTTGCGCAGCGTCGAGGAGCAGCAGAAGGCCCACAAGGCTGGCCGCTCTAAGATAGACGGCAAGCGCAAGTTCAGCCTCCACCAGTACGGCCTGGCTGCTGACCTCTGGGTGTACACTGAGGCCCAAGAGACCACCCTCTACGAGAACCGCCCGCCAAAGACAGACGGACTCGACCTGCAGTTACTTCAGAAGGGCAGCCTCAAGCGGTGGTACATTGGGCTCGGCCACCTCGCAGAGGCTGAAGGCATGGAGGCTGGAGCCTTGTGGAGAACTTTCAGAGACGGACCGCACGTTCAGGTGCCTAAGGAGGAGAGGATCATCCTGCTCCAAGACGCCCTTAACGGCCGCGGCTTCAACGTAGGGGACCCAGACGGCGTAGTCGGCCCCAAGACGCGCTCAGGGATACGCTCAGCAGCCAAGGAGGCGAACGTAGACGTTGGCTCGAATGGCCGGCTGATGCCTGTGCGCCCACAACTGTGGCATTGGCTACAAGGGAGTGACGTCGCATGAGCATGCACGGAGTATCCAAGTCTTCATCGCAGGCGCTGTCGCCAGCGAGCCGGTTCAGGAAGAAGAGCTTCAAGCTAGATGGGGTCGAGGACCGCGTGGAGATGGACGATGTCGCCACTAGCGGCGTGCTGGACTGGGACAACACCAAGACGTGGACGGTGTCTATTTGGTTCAAGAACCCCGGCACTTCGCTTGCCAGCCTGTGGTCAATGACCAACGGGCCCAACAATAGCCGGTGGCTTGAGATGTACACCAGCTACTCAGGCGCTACCGGGCAGGTAGCGTTTCGTGGTTATGCCGCCTCGACGCACGCGCTGTTGGTGACTGGCTCCAGCCTAATTGTTAGCAGCGCCAGCGCGAACGGCATCCTGCCGAACGACGGGAATTGGCATAACGTCGTGCTGGCAGTTGATACTGCGTCGGGCCTGGTCGGAGGCACGAGCATATACCTTGATGGCGTGCTTGGCGCCGCTGGGAACAACAGCAATAAGGTCAACGCTTTCGATACGCTGAAGGTCGGTGTCTTGTACAAGTACCCGGCAGGCCCCACCCCTTATCAAAACTATTCCCCCATGACCGTGTCGCAGCTTAGCGTTTACGACGTTAAGTTGTCGGCGGCCCAGGTGGCGGCCGTGTGGGCTGGGGGTAACTCGATTGACGAGCGAGGGCTGGTGCGTGCTCCTGTTCATTTTTATCGTTTCGGCAATGACGCTGCTGTGTGGCCGTACGCGGTGGACATTGGCAGCGGTGGCGACAACGCGCGCACGGATAACATGAGTGGACTGGAAGTCGTTGGGGAGCATCCGTCATGAAGCACTACAAGGTCTTCGATGCTGCCGCCGTGGCTGACGCTATGGGCAACCCGGCTTGTGTGACTACAGATCCCCGGTACAATCTCACCGGGGGCCAGGCTATTTTGAGCTTTGGGGTCCCGATTGACGGGTGTATAAATCACGAGGAGGCCCTGGCGCTAGTGCAGGGCCCCGCATGGCAAAGAGAGGAAGACTGAATGACTACCCCATTGGCCGCTAGGCGGATTTCCACAATGCCGTGCGTCGGCACGCGTTTCCAGGTCGTGAGTTGCGTATTAAAAGCGCATACCGATCTGACTACCGCCGGCTTGCTCGATTCGATTGAGGTTGAGATGGCGGGCGCTACCGCTGGCCTGTCTGCGATCATCGTATCGAACGACCATGCGTCGGACAGGGCTTGGATTAAGTCCCGAAACAACGCGGAAGCCGGTCGCGGCATTTGCCTTGTGGCGGGGGACAGCCTGCTCATTCCGGTGTCGGCGCAGAGCCCTGCCAGCGACATTGTTTACGAGGGCACGATCTCCTGCGCCCTGTACTACCAATAGCCGTGGAAGCAGACCTAGCCAACACCCTGATTGAGCAGGGCATCCTGGGCCTTTGGTGCATGTTCATGATCTTCCTGTATCACCAGGGGAACAAGCGCTCCGAGAGGCTTGAGGAGAAGCGCGACGAGGACCGCAAGGCGGCGGACGTGCGACTGGATGCGTTGATCGGGAAGATGGATGCGATTATCGCCAGGATGGACCTCCTCACGGACAAGTTTGAAGAGAAAACGAAGGAAGATAAGATGCGGCAGTACGTTCGTGAGGCAGCACGCGGGCGCACGAAAGCAGAGACGAAGGTAGGGTGACATGGAAGACGATGCTCTAGGCTCCATTACTTGGGATCGAATCGCGATGGTGATCACACTGTCAGCCCTCGCCGCATCATCAATCACGCAGGTCTTCAAGGCGGTACTGAAAGAGCGCATGCTCAAGCAGACCGGTATGCACAGGGCCTACTTGCGAGCCGTTGCAGTTTTGGTCGGAGGGGCCTTCGGCTGGTGGCTTGCAGGGGCGCCGCTCGGCGTCACCATGGGAGTGGCGTCGGGCGGTCTTACTACGACAATCGTGGCCTCGATGCGTAAGCGCTTGAAGGTCGAGGTTGAGGCGGACGAGGTGGACTTCTAGTGCAGGTCCTCGCGCTAATTGCTGCGGTGACTACTGCCACTGCCGTGTTGTTGGGGTGGGGCTTGCGAGGGTCTATGCGTAAGGCTGCATCCCTTGCAGACCTGGTGAAGAGCCAGGCCGTAGCGGTCCGCGTTGCTCAGGCAGCAGCGGAGGAGTCGATGAGGATAATGCAGAGCGCAGAGAAGGACCGAGACAAGATACGCGATGAGTCCTCCTCTCGCCTTGCGGTGTTAGAGAAGGACCACATGAAGCTCTTGAAGGCAGCGGCAGACCCAGTGGAGATGGCCAAGGCATGGAACGAAGTGTTTTCCAAGTAGCGATTGTCTTCTGCATTCTTGCGACACAGGTTGTCGCGTTTGCGCAGCCATGCGCACGAGCGTTTCCGACGACCACAGGTCAGAAAACAAAATGCGCCGGCATACTTATCCCTACCGTTCAGGCGAATAGGGCACTCGCGTGTATGAGGTTTGACCTCCCTCAATGCTTTGAGCGGATGGATGTCTCCAAGCGCTTATGTGACGTAGACAAGAGTGCCCTGAGCGCCTTATTAAAGGCAGAGCGGGCCAACTTCAAGCTGCCCGTTACCGTGGTCTCGGAGTCGGGGTGGTTGGGCGAAGCCGTAGCTTTCGGTCTTGGACTGGCGGTATCCGCCTTAGCGGCATACGCATGGTCAGAGGCGCGCGACTAGACCAGTGGTTACTAGGTCGGGTGTGGTGGCGCATGATGCCGTAGTAGATGGCGATCGCGATGGCTACTGCGCCTGCATATTCCATATCCAGCCCCTGTGTAAGGTGGGGCACCCCACTGCGATTGGGCAATTCAACAACAAACCAGCCCAAGGAGGTGCAGCGAGGTGCCCCGGTACTGATTACCAGGACGGCCTGGTCTTGGTTTCCGCTTCTGCGGGCTTATCCTTGTTCGTGGACGACACGAAGACAAGGTTGTCGCAGACGATTTCGGTGCGGTACTTCTTCTCTCCGCTGTGCTTGTCGTCCCACGAGCGGGTGCTGATGCGGCCTTCGATGAGGACCTTCATTCCTTTCTTGAGGTGCTCGGTGGCAAGCTCTCCGCGCTTACCGAAGCATACGACGTTGTGCCATTCGGTTTCCTCGATGCGCTCGTTGTCCTTGTCTATGCGAGTGCTTGAGGTTGCGATGCGCAGGTTGGCCACGTGCATGCCGCTAGGCAGGACGCGTGACTCTGGGTCTTGGCCGAGGTTGCCCATGACGGTTGCTTTGTTCAGTGAGTTCATTACTTGCTCCAGCGTAGTGTGGTTGAGAGTTTTGAGGTCAGGTGGGCGCCGTTGACTGCTTGGCCATTCATGATGTCTTCTTTGATGAGCTTCTTGTCTGGCTTGGTGGTGGTGGTTGTGTAGAAGGGGTCGAGGGCCTCCTCGTTGGTCACTTCAACGGACATGGATTCTTGAACGCGGCTGCGTACCCATGAGCCGTCGTTGAGTTGGGCTCTGTCTTTGCCGGTGGTTACCTCGTAGGTTTGGACGAGTGCGAGTACGCGTTGGTCGATAGATTCGATGTTGCGTTTGATTCTGTCTGCGTATAGCGCGAGCCTGTCGGACTCTGAGGTGAGGTGCTCACACTTTGCGAGGAGGGCCATGCGCACGTGGCGGTGGGCTTCGAGTTTGCCAATGGCGTCTCCCATCCATTCGTCTTCTGATTCGAGTATGGCGTTGATCGCCTCGTCTCCTGTGGCCATCATGAGTTTGGATGAGATGGATTCGGCTTTCTCTATGAGTTCAAAGGTTGTCATGGTGCTCCTAGAACGGGATGTCGTCGTCGTTGAAGTCAGGGTCTGGTTGCGCTGGTGGTCGTGCTGGTGGCTTGTAAGGGGTGTTTTCTTCTCTCTCTTGGTCGCGCTTGTGGATGTCGACCTGATTCCAAGTCATGAACCGGTTGCGTAGCTTTCCTCCTGGGGCTAGGTCCTTGAGCGCTTTGCCTCTGTCGGACTCTTCCCACAATGAGGGTGTTTCGCTGTGTAGCTCCTCTATGCAGAATGCTTTGAAGTTGATGTACTGGATTCCCAGCCTGTTGATGCTGGCGCAGAATCCTTTGCGCTGCTGGTCGGTCCATTTGCCTTCGTCGGGCTCTGTGATTTGGACTGCTTTGGGCGCTGGCTTAGGGGTCGACTTTGGTGCGCCTATTCCTACTTTGACGGCGAGGTCGGGGGTTTGTGGCGGTCCTGCTTCTGGGGGCGTTGATCGCCTGTCTTCTTGGAAGCCTATCCAGCAGCACTCGCCGTTGTTGTGCAGTGGGTTGGTCCCGTCGTACAGGGTGAGGCCGAAGGCTGGTCCCAGGTTGGACATGCATCGTTTGTACGCGTGGCTCTCTGCCTCCATCTTGGCTTGCTGGTGTGCTTCTGGTCCGTAGCCTCTGCCTCCTCCTGTTCCCATGAGGATTCTGTGCTCGCCGTTGGCGAAGAGGATCTTAATGGTGGAGGTGCAGGTGTATTCGACCTCGACTCGTCCGCTGTCTGTGGATTGATCGAGTGAATGTTCGAGGGCTGTGATGTGTACAGACGTCGGGCCGAAGATTCGGTTTGCCAGCAGGCGCACGTAGTAGGCCTCCAGGTAGCTCATTCCTTGTTTTTTGCAGATGACTTTGGGGTTGGGTGGTGTGGCTATGGCTTTGAGTTGGCCTGGGTAGTCCATCATGGCTTGTTCACGAGTCCTTTGTTGTAG
>TARA_R110000851_G_scaffold111378_1_pt1 | contig 33496 bp, 32 predicted proteins | sample TARA_R110000851 | Tara Oceans TARA_R110000851 (sample SAMEA4397627) | marine metagenome | biome: Polar Biome; feature: [DCM] deep chlorophyll maximum layer (ENVO:01000326); material: water (ENVO:00002006), including particulate matter (ENVO:01000060) such as... | depth 17 m
AAGTTTAATGAATACCGGTCGTCCCCCTTTTATGATGAAGAGCCTAAAGGTGGCATAGGCATTGTGTTCCTGGTGTGTCCTGCTTAAGTCGCCCTGATAGCCTATTTTCAGGCTGCTTCGGTTAGATAACGCCGTGGTGATGTTCAATTGCAGTTGCGCCTGGTCGCGGCTCAAATCCGGCCCCGTCGTGTTGAACTGAATGCCGGGTGCGTCGGTGAAGGCGGCATCAACGTTGGCGGTGGTGTCTGCAAATTCATGCAGCCATGCCAGGCTTGCGTCCATACGCCATTGGCGAGCCGAAGTTGTCGTGAAATCTGTGGTCAGGCGTAAACCCAGTTGCGAACGCAACGATTCCTGACGGTTTTCAGCACTGTTCAGGCTTGCTTGGCCTGCGCCCGTTTCAGCAAAACCGGCACGATCAAGATGGGTATATTCAACACCCAGAAATGGCGTGATCGTTACGTTTTGATCAATTGCAAAAGCCTGTCCGAACTCCAGGGAAGCACTGCGCGTGTCAATATCGTAATGGCCCGTTGCCTGAGAAACAAGGGATCCTGCTTTTACCCGGCGAACGCTGCTGACCTGGTGACGGCCTATGCCGATAGAGCCATAGAGATAGCGGTTACTATTCAAAAGTATCCGGCCATATAGCGCGGTTTCAACGCTGTTCAGGTCGTGATCATCGGCGCGGGTTTCACTATAGCTTAGGCTGGCCCCCGTTAATACGGTGCTATTCAGCCAGTAATCGTAACCCGCTGCAATGCCACCGTATTTATAATCGGTACCGCGCGCATTGCTGTTGCCGTCAATACTGCCAAAACCCGCTTGTGGTGCCAACCATATGCCACTGTTTTGGCTAAGGCTCAAATCTGCCGCGGTTGTACTTGTATCTGAAAGCGCAGCAAAATGGCCATTTTCAACTTTTCCCAGTCTTTGTGCCCGATGGTCTGATATCGGATGGCGGTTACTTCCTGGATAAGGGGTCATCTTTCGGCTACGTTTATTAAGCAAAGCGCTAAAGCGCCGGCTGGCCAATAAAGCCAGTGTAGAGCCCTGGCTTAACTGATTGCCGCTTAAACTTTCAAGCGCTTTTTGCGCATTGGCTTTATCCAGAACGATTAAGTTATCGGTTATATCTGTAAGCAAGCCACGACTGTAGGCTTGCGATAAGGCATTGGCCGTATTGACTGTATTGGCTGTTGTGCCCAGTGCGTTGAAGACATTGTCGTTGCGCTTTAAACGAAGTGAAACCGTCGTGGCGCTGTACCCCAGGCTGGCTTGCAAAAAAGCAAAATTCGGTAAATCGACAGAGACGGAATCGAACTCACCCGCAATGCTGCCGGCCTGAACAATGGTGTAGTCGGTTGTACTTGCGTAACTGCCGGGTTCCGGTAATACCGAGACTCGGCCGCCTGTCAGGGTTGCGTTACCGGAGGCGATGATTTTATCGGCATCGCCACTTGCATTGACTTCAACCTCATAGATACCGCCACTGCTGAAATCGACGTCGGCGACAGTGATGGAGCCAATTGAATTGCCGGGGGCGAGCGTGCCGCCCTTCAGAAAAAGATCGCCCATGAATCCGTTGCCGCCCAGGCGGGCGCTGCCGTTGACTGTAATAGCTGAATTGGCAATTGAACCAGTCACAACCAATGCGCCTGCGTCGACGGTTGTGGCGCCGGTGTAGGTATTCGTGCCGGTGAGTGTCAACGTGCCCGTGCCGGTTTTTGTCAGGCGGCCATCTGCGCCTGAGATGACACCGCTGAAAATGGTAGAGGCATTGTTTGCGCCCGACGTTAACGTATTGGGGCCAGGCGTGCCGGCCAGATTAACCGTGCCGTTGCCCGCCAATGAGCCGATGCGTAAATGATCGCCAAGTGAGAGCGCCGCATTGGTGTTGACGGTAACGGCACTATTGTTGCCTAACGCGTACGGATTGAACGTGTTTAATTGCCCGCTGTTAAGTGTTGTTGTGCCGGTATAGTTGGAAGCCGCGTGCATGTTTTAGCCGCCATCACCGGAAATGACGATACTGCCGGTGCCGGAAATAGCGGCGTTGTTGTTTCCCACCATTGCGGGAACGGTGCGGATCGTTAATGTATTGTCATTCAGTAAAACTTTGCCGGTGCTGCCCATTGAAAGATTGCTGATGGTTTCATCGTTAAGCAGTTCAAATTCGCCGGCGCCGGTTAATCCATAGGTGTCGGCAATGGCGTTTCCACCGGCAACAGCCAGGCGCCCCGCATTAACTGTAATCTGTGCGCTTCCTGTTTGCAGGCTGGTTCCGCCAAGCGTTAAGGTGCCCGGCCCGTTTTTAATGAGCGGGTTATGGGAAAAACTATTGGCATTGCCGATGAAGCTACCCCCATAAGTGCTATTGACGGTTTGATTGACGGTCAGTGTTGAATTGCCGCTATTACCCAGGTTGATAACGCCGCCGGTGCCATATAAATTTGCCACCGTTTCATTGAAATTATTTAAATCGAAGGTACCGCCGTTTATGACCATATTGCCGGCATCAGAAATGCGGTTGTTGTCGGCCAGACGCAAGGTGCCGTTGTTAACGGTGGTATTGCCGGTGTAGGTGTGGTTGCCTGTTAGCGTCGTCGTGCCACTGCCAATGAAATTGACGGAGGTGCTGCCGCTAATGACAATGGCATTGCCTGTTGCGGTGCCATTGTCGGTAAAGTGATAATTGGTGTTGATATGATTGAAATTAATGGTAGCTGTGCCTGTGCCGCCACTCACCGATGTTGCGTTCAGCACCCCCGCGGCGGCGCCGTTGCCGATGTTCAGCGTCCCGCTGCCACCCGCTCTGCCCAGGCTAAGGCTACCTGTTCCGCTGCCAACACTCACCACGCCGTCATTCTCGATACTCAGCGTGCCGGTGCCAAAGTGGCCGATTATCAGGCTGGCCAGCGTTTGGGTAAGGCTTGAGCCGACACCGTCGATTGTGATCAAACCGATACTGCCGCTATTTTTACCCACAGAGGTGGGCAGGGGAGATGTGGTGTTGCTGACTTTCCCGCCGTTGCTGACGGTTAATGTACCGCTACCCGATTCACCCACCGTTAAATTGAAGCTAGGCGAAGAGCTGCCCCATTGCGAGGTTGGTCCATCGACTATTACCGTGCCGATGCTACCTGCCTGAAGGCCGATTGAGGCTGAAGTGTCGGTTTCGAGTTGACCGTCGTCAATAATTTCAAGTCGGCCGCCGTTCAGGTTTCCGATCTGAATGGAATATGTCTGCGCTCCGGTTGACCGCAGCTGGGCGGTACCTTCGTTGTCGATAACGGCAGTTCGGCTATCGTCTGGAACGCCGGGAATGTTGCCAGACCAGTTGTTGGGGTTGTTCCAGTTGCCGCTGGCAGCGTCCCAGTTCAAATTGCTTAATTGCGCGGTACACAAGCCAGGGGTTACGCATGCCAGTGCGGCAGCCAGCAGGTGGGTGGTTTTGGTCTTGGTGGGCAAGCTTGTGGCGCCGGCAAAGCGGCGAAACTGGGGCATGAGTTGGAATTCCTGAATGGCGAATGTATTCAGGAGGTTACGCAATGAAAGAGGTCAGGGCTATCCGTTTTCCGAAACTGAAGAGGCAAGTGTGTGCGAGGGAGACTCGCCAAACGCGCGTTTGTAGTCGAGCGCAAAACGACCCAGGTGCAGGAAGCCGAAATGCATGGCAACCGCCGTTACGTTGTGGGCGCTGCGGTGCGATGCCTGCAAGGCGTTTCTTACACTATTCAAACGGCACATCCGCAGATAGGCAAGTGGCGACATATCAACGTAGGCGCGAAACGCATATTGCAGCGTTCGTTCCGATACGCCAAGTGCGCTGCACACATCGACAATGGTGGGAACCGTACCCGTTGCAAATTGCGCCGAGACAAAGTCGCGGGCCTGGTTGCACACCTGAAGCGCCCTTGTTCGTTCGGTTTTCGAAGGACTCTGCAACGACACATCCGATGCAACGGTCATGTGCAGCACGCTTTGCAATAAAGCGTCTTGCAAGGTGGTATTGATTAATTCAGGTGTTATGCCCGGCGCGTTGGCCAGGGCAAGAAATGGTGCAACGACCTCGATGAAGCTAAGGCGCTGCGGTGTGGGTATCGCAATCACTTCTGTTGGCGCGCGCTCCCAGTCTTGCGGGTTGAGTATTCGCGCCTTGGCTAAAAATTCGTCCTGGTTGAAACTGATGTAGGTTGTTTGCGCGCCGTTGGGAACGTAGATGTCGAATTCATTGCGTTCCGGCATAAAGAAAACGGTGTTGCGACTCACCGTTGAGTGCTTGGAAAAGCGGAAAGTGGGGTCTTCGGTACAGCTTGAAACGGTGCATAGGTTCGCAGGCGTTGCACCAAGCTTATGTATGGCAATCAGTTGGCTTTCGCGAACAATTTGCTGTTTTCCCATATCCAGCGTTTCAACTTGGGCCACGTGTTTGCCATGCCCAAGTTGATAGCATTCCATCTCCACCCAAGGCTGGAGTGCGGCTTGCTCGTTTGGTGATTCAACGGGGTGGGCTCGTTGCGTTGTTGCTTTCAATGGGCGTTTATTACGGAATATTTTGCAGTTATTTGCATTTTTACCTTAATGCGTGATGTTGTCACTGTCTTTCTGGCCGGTATTCATGATGTCGCCCGGTCAACACATTCTTATAATTTGAATGGTTTACGGGTGCAAAGCCAATGGCTTGCTGCGACTCAAGAAAGCGGCTCAGTTCTTTTTCGCCATTCAGCAACCGTTTTTTTATCTCGGTTTTCAGGTGTTCGCAGATCGACGCACTGAAAACATAGGGGTCGTAGTGCAGCGGGGCCGATTTCCACAACACATTTAGTTGGTTTGCCTGCATTTTCCCTTTCTTGATAAAGTCGTCGGCACGCACACTTGCCACAAATGCAGCATCGATGCGTTTATCCAGCAGGGCCTCGATTGAGCGGTCATGTGAACCTGTGTAAATCAGAGACCCGAAGAAACGCGCCAGGTTGCCATTGCCAAGATTCGCGAAAACGCGCTGCGGCAGGATGGCGCCGGAAGTGCTGGACGGTTCGCTGAAAGCAACATCTTTTCCTTCCAGTTGGCTTACCGTTTCAATGTTGCTGTCGCTGCGAACCAATAGTATCGAGTAATAGTAATTTCCGGCAGGTGTAAAGCGTCCTTGTTCAATGGTCAGGCTGGCAAAGGCTTCAATGCCGGGCTCCTGGGCGTACGCCATCAGGTAGCTGGCCGGCCCCAGCCAGGCAATATCGATACCGCCCGAGACCAGGGCCTGAACGACACTGTCGTAGGATTCTGAAGGAACCATTTCAACCGGCATATCCAGGCTTTTGCTTAAGTATTGAATCAGAGGCTGGTATTCCCGGGTGAGTATCGCCATGGGTTTTTTGGGAATCACACCGATGCGAATACGATCCTGCGAGCATGTGGCGGGTGTGGCCGGTGCCGGTTGCGCGACAGGCGCCGCGCCGGAATAAAAGAGCAGCAGTACAAACAGGATGACGTGTTTAAGCATCGGGTGGTTCAGTGGTCAGGATAAGGTGGCGTGCTCGCCGGCGAAAGAAGCTTCCAGCGCGAGTAAGGATTTTGGATCTAATGGCCGGCTGAAGTGATAGCCTTGCGCGAGGTCGCACCCCGCCAGTTTCAGGTACACAACCTGCTCCAGCGTTTCAACACCTTCGGCGACAACCTGCAGGTTCATTTTCTTTGCCAGTGCAATGGTGGATGACACGATGGGGCTGTCGTCGTGGCGGTTCGATAACGGCGCGATTAGTTTGCGATCAATCTTTAGTTTCGTGATGGGCAGGTTATACAGGTGGGCAAACCCGGCATATCCGTGTCCGAAGTCGTCCAGGCTGATGCCGATGCCATGACGACGTAGACGCTCGAGGTGATGAATCGCTTTCTCCGGACGATTCAGAATAGCGGTTTCCGTAATTTCCAGGTCGATCATCGACGGCGGAATCTGGAAAGCTTTCAGGGAATCGAGAACCATGCTGCTGAAGTGGTCCGAGGCAAGCTGAAGCGCCGAGACGTTGATACTGATATGTCGTTCACAGCCGTCTTTGCGCCAGACGCTCAGCTGTGCGCAGGCCAGGCGAAGCACGGTTTCACCCAATTCGACAATGAGACCGCTACGCTCGGCGATGGCGATGAAGCGGTCGGGGTAGATCATGCCGTGGTCAGGATGTTGCCAGCGAACCAGGCTTTCGTAGCCAACAATCTTCATGGTGTCCAGATCAATCATGGGCTGGTAATGCAAAACAAGCTGGTGTTTCTTTAACGCTTCAATCAGTGATTGTTCAATTTGAAAAGCCTCCAGGCTGCTGGTGTTCAGAGATGGATCGTAGAACCGGTATTGGCCACGTCCTGATTGCTTGGCGGAATACATGGCGTTGTCGGCGCATCGTATCAATTCATCAATGGTCTGGGCGTCGCGCGGGCATATCGATACGCCAACGCTGGGGCTGGTATTGAGCTCGGTGCCATCGAGTGCATAGGTATCGGACAGGCGCGCCACCAGCGTTTGTACCCAGTTTGTAATGCTGGTTTCGGTGCGGTCTCCGGCCAGTAGAATCACGAATTCATCGCCGCCGAACCGGGCGGCGTAATCGCCCGGCTCCAGCAGTCTTTTAATGCGTCCGGCAACGGCCTGCAGAAGCAGGTCGCCTGTTTTGTGGCCCAAGGTGTCGTTAATTGACTTGAAGCGGTCTAGGTCGATAAAAAGCACGGCCAGCAGTTTGCGGCATGCGCGTTGCTCGGTAATGACGCGTGCACCGATATCCATCAGTTGGCGTCGGTTGAAAAGGCCGCTCAGGTGGTCGGTGGATGCGGCCAGGCTGCTGCGCCGGTGTGCCGTTTCGAGCCGTTCGATCAATGCCTGGTTCTCATCTTGTGCGTAGTTAAGCGCAGTAATCGTTTCCTGCTGCGCGTTAATCATCTTCAGTAACCATGCCAGAACGCCGATTACGACACCGGTCAGCAGCAGGTATATCCACTTTTGCTGTTGTTCGCGTGCATCAATAGGTGCCAGAATATCGCCGTATTGCTGGCTGACAACGACCGTCCAGCCCAGTTCGGGTTTGCGGCTTAACAGGCTTTGATACAGGCCAGCCTGTGATGCCGACTGAAAACGGCCTGTAATGACGGTTCTATCGGGTGGGTTCAAGGGGATCAGATCGGGCCCTGAAACCAACACGCCGCTATGGTTGGTTCGCAACCGTTCGACATTGTTGCGGTCGAGCAATTGGATAATGCCGCTTTGCCCTAAATTGATATCCTGGTACAGACGGGTTAGATAGCCCACGTCCATTTCGATATACAGAACACCGGTCAGTGTTTTGGAATCCCCGTCGACAACGGGTAGAAGAAGGGGTATTTGCCATTCGGGCGGTGTAGAGGAGGTGGTGTTCGGGGTGTCTTTCTTCTGATTTGTTTGAACCGGCAGAAAAACCGTATTGCCGTACTGTTGCAGTTGTTGTCGTACCTGCTTCATCCATGCCGGCGGTAACTGGGCGCGACTTTGTTGATGACTGCTTAACCCGTAGTTTCCTTTTGCGTCGTAAAGGGTGATTCGGTTGAAAATGGGATCTTGAGCCAGAATACGTGACAGGTTTCGTTGAAGCGCAGTGGGCTGCCATTGGCCATCCAGGGCCGATTGCCCCAGGGCCTGGGCTCGATCAGCTATTTGACCAAGATGTTCGGTGATGATGATGGCCAGGTTCTGGTGTTCAGTGGCACGGGCTTCCAGTGCCTCTTTATGTGCGACTTCGTATTGCCGGTTATGGGAAATCCAGAGAAACGATAAAAGTGACAAGCCCAAAATAATAATGACCCAGTTGATCGGGCTATTGGAAACAGCAAGAAATGGGCGCACTGCATGAAACCCCTCGAATTGGCAGACTGTTGTGGCTTGAGTTACGGGTATTATTTCGCGCTAGTATGACGCGATTGTTAAAACGTATTATTTATGTAATAGAAAATGAGGTGATTTAGCCCACTTGAAACGTGGTTTCCGGATATCGGACATGGCTGCGACGTTTGGCACTTAAGCTGTATATCAGCGCAAGAGGGCCCAGGCGGCCAACAAACATTAATAAAATCACCAGAATTTGACTGGGCGGCGACAGTGTCGGAGTCAGGTCCCTGCTCAGGCCCGTCGTGCTGACGGCCGAAACCACTTCGAAAAGAATGCTTATAAACGGCGCAGTCTCAAAAATCGTCATCAGCAGCGTTGCAAAGAAGATCAACAATGAGGTTATCAGCAGTAGCGCCAGTGATTTTTGAACCGTGTCTTCAGAGATGGCCCGGTTGAGCAGTGTGGGTTGCGGATGTTGAAAAATATAGGCCCTTGCGGCAGCCATTAACACGATGAAAGTGCCTATTTTTATACCGCTGGCCAAACTGAGCGACCCCCCGCCAATAAACATGAACAGCATCATTAAAACAGTGGTGCTGTCTTCCAGCTCGCTGATGATGACGCTACTGAAACCCGCCGTTCGTGTGGTAATGGTTTGCAACCAGGCTGCCAGCGCCTGATCGCTTATGCTGAGCGGTGCGAATGTGGCCGGGTTGTTGCGCTCCATAAGCCAAATCAGGCAAAAGCCGGTTAGGTTCAATACCAGCGTGCCAATAATCACGATGCGTGTGTAAGGCATCAGGTGACGCCAGTTTCGTTTTTGCCGCACGTCGTGAATAACCGAAAATCCGATGCCCCCCAGGATAATGAGCAAGGTTGTGCCCAGAATGATGACGGGGTCGCCTGCATAGTCGATAACTTGTGTCTTGGAGATCGACATGCCGGCATTGTTGAATGCGGAAATCCCATGAAAAATGCCTTGGCCCAATGCCTGCATAAAAGGCGTGCCTTGCCACCACCAAAGCGTAAAAATAACGATGCCGATCAATTCAATGACAAAGGTGATCTTGATCATGGCATAGGCAATTTGCCTGACGGTTGATACATTGGTTTGATTGAACGCTTCCTGCGCCAATGCCTGATGTTGCAGGCTGATACGCTTTCCCAGGGCCAGTGCGGCGGTAACCGAAAGTGTGACGAAACCCAGCCCCCCGATTTGCACCAGCGCAATGAGAATTGCCTGGCCAATGGGCGTATAAGTGGTGCCGATATCAACGGTCGTGAGGCCGGTGATTGTGACGGCCGACACCGCAGAGAACAGCGCAGCCAGGATAGAAATACCTTCATGCGTTGAAAACGGCAGTAAGAGCAGTCCCATGCCGATAACGCTCAGTACGGCAAAACCTGCCGTCAGGACAATGGGCGGGCTGACGTTGATTCGCCCGGTTTTTCTTGCACGCCGGTAGTGATACAGGGTGTGTCTTGGATGCCAGTGTCGCATGCGGACGATTTTTCAAGTTTTAAGTTAAGGCCGGGGCGATCAGTTTTAACGTGTCCAGTTGGCCGGCCAGCACCATGACATCTTTGGTGTGCAGCGTGAAATCGTTATCCGGGTGGACGATGATCTCTGACTTGCGCTTGATAAGAAGCACATGTATTTTTTCCGGCTGGGCACCCAGGAAATCGTTGAGTTTTGCCTCGTGCAGGGTTTCTCCGATATGGACCTCAACCACAAACTGGCCATTGCCCAATGAAATGTAATCGTCCACCATCGGGTAGCTGAGGGTTTGCGCCGCCCGCACGCCCATTTCGTCTTCGGGATGAATAATTCGTTCGACGCCCAGTTTGCTGAGAATGGTGTGATGAGCCCGCGAAGTGGCTTTTACCCATATTCTTTTGACGCCTGCACTTTTCAGGTGAACAACACAAAGCAGGCTGGACTCGAGATCGGCTCCGATCCCAACCAAGACGACGTCGTAGCCGTCCAGCGCCAGTTCATCGATGGCTTTTCGATCGGTGGCGTCGGCAATGACCGCACGACTGAGCTGGTCGGCATATTTGTTGACCAGTTTTTCGCTGGAATCGATGCCGATGACATCATGATCCAATTTCATTAATTCCAGCGCGGCTGCAGATCCGAACCGACCCAGGCCGATAATGGCAAATTGCCCCATGTCTTCCCCTTGTTGATTTGATAATTGTAAGGTGGAGAATCAATTCGGTGCGAACGGTCGTTTCCTTAATCCCTACAATTAGTGTGTCTTTTTTCAATTTGTGTTAATTTGATGACATTAGGGTAAACCATTATCAGATTAAGTTTATGAGCTGTCTTTTCGAACCTGTTCAATTGGGCGGGCTAACGTTAAAGAATCGCATTGTCATGGCGCCGCTGACGCGAAAGCGTGCAGGATCGGCTCGCGTGCCCAATGAACTGATGCGCCAATACTACTGTCAGCGGGCGGGTGCCGGGTTGGTTATTTCGGAAGCTACGTCTGTTTCGGCGCAAGGGGTCGGTTACCCCGGTACCCCGGGAATCTGGAGTAAAACGCAGGTTGAAGGCTGGAAGCGTATAACCAAGACGGTGCACGATCAGGGCGGGAAAATAATGCTGCAACTCTGGCATGTAGGGCGTGTGTCCGACCCGGAACTGCTGAACGGCGAGATTCCGGTGGCACCCAGCGCCATCCCCTGTGAAGGCCATGTCAGTTTATTGCGGCCCAAGCGGCCTTATCCCACGCCGCGGGCTTTACATTTGCCGGAAATTGCCAGCATCGTTGCCGATTTCACGCAGGCGGCACGTAACGCACGCGAGGCGGGTTTTGACGGCGTGGAAATTCACGCTGCAAATGGTTATCTTATCGACCAGTTCTTGCATAATCACTCGAATCGTCGAACAGATCACTACGGCGGCCCGGTGGAAAACCGAGCTCGTTTTCTGATGGAGGTTGTGCAGGCCTGCTGCAGTGTCTGGCCGTCGAGCCGGGTAGGGGTTCATCTGTCGCCACGGGGCGATGCCCACAGTATGGGTGACGACGATCCGCAAGCCTTGTTTTCCTATGTGGCGCAAGCGCTGGGCGAACAAGGCCTGGCTTTTCTGTGTGTTCGTGAAAGTGAAGGCCCGGACAGCCTGTTACCCAGAATCAAGGCTTTATTCGGCGGGCCAGTGATTGCCAATGAAAACTTTAATTTTGAATCGGCCGAAAAAATGGTGTCGTCGGGACAGGCCGAAGCAGTGGCTTTTGGCCGCTCTTTTATTGCGAACCCCGACCTGGTTGAGCGGTTCCGGCGGCATGCCCCGCTGAACGAGCCAATTGCCCAGACATTTTATGGCGATGGGGCCTGTGGTTATACCGATTATCCGGCTTTGGAGCCACTTGGTTGCGATCAAGAGGTGGCTTGATCAGGGCGCGGCCAAATAATTTTGAATGTGGCTGTGGCGGTAACCAGAATATTGCCGTCTTCATCTAACGCCCGCCCCTCGCAAAAGGCAATCGATTTTCCCATTCTCAGGCAGCGGGCTTCGAAAACGACATTGCCGGTTGCCGGTGCAAGAAAATGCGTGGCCATGTCGATGGTAGCCATGCTGGTTGACGGGTCTTTGGCGCGCGCCGAAGCGCTTAATGTTAAGTCGAGCGCACTCATTAATGTCCCGCCGTGGATATCTCCGCGGCTGTTTGTTAAATCGGCCCGCCATGGCAGGCGCGTACGGGTAAGTTCCGCGGAAAAGTGTTCGGGCTGCAAGCCAATACACTGCATGAATGGAATGTTCAAACCGAAGTAGTCGACACTTTCTTTCGATAGATTTGTCATGGTGCGAGTTTTTGTTTTACTTGTGCGGAAACGGCGCTCATGTCGGCCCGCCCGGCCAGTTCTGTTTTAACCATGCCCATGACTTTTCCCATGGCAGCCGGCCCTTCGATGCCTTGGCTGGTAACCTGGGCAATGGCTTTGTCGATGACCGCGTCGACCTCTTCCTGAGGCGCTTGCTGAGGTAGAAACTCTTGCAAAATGGCAAGTTCCGCCTGTTCCTGAGCCACAGTTTCAGTCCGGCCGGCTTTTTCAAAAGCGGCAATGGATTCACGCCGTTGTTTTACCTGTTTTTCAATAATGGCCAGAATCTCGGTGTCGTTGAGCTCACGACGCTCATCCACTTCTTTCTGTTTAACCGCAGCCTGCAAAAAGCGTAGCGTACCCAGGCGAGCGCTTTGTTTCGCTTTCATGGCGGATTTGATGCTGTCGGTAAGGTCTTGCTTGAGCGAACTGCTCATGGTTGTTTCCTGAATAAGGGTTAACGAAGGTGTTATTTTAACGGCTTGCAAGGGCCTTAATGGAAGTCACGGCTTTTTATCGCCAAATCTTGGATTAAGTGGGTCAGATTCACCAGACGATGGGCGATTAAATGGCAAACCGTGTCCTGGCGCTGCCAAACGCCATAAACCCCCAGTAATCGGGCGTCCAGTAATTCTGCGCGTTGTTTCCGGGCCAGGGACGGCCTGACGATAATGTTTACGATACCGGTCTCGTCTTCAAGACTGACAAAAATGATGCCATTGGCGGTTTGCGGCCTTTGGCGCATCGTAATCAGGCCGCAGGCACGTGCCAGGCGCTTGTCTGGATAATGTTCAAGCAAATCGTTGGCTGTCGTGAAACGAGCCAGTTCAGGATGCGAACGTAGTAGCGCGAGCGGATGACGCCGTAAAGAAAAGCCGGTGGCGGCGTAGTCGTTCAGTACCTCTTCACCTTCGCTGGGTGACGAAAAATGGGGGGCGCGTTCTTCAAGAACGGGGGCATGCTGCAGTAAGTCGTTTGTGGGCAGCAGGGCGCCCGCCCAACGTGCCTGATAACGATGTCCGGCCAGGCTCTTTAAAGCATCGGCATGCGCCAGTGCATCGATATCATGACGGCTAAGTTGTGCTCGGGTGGCTAAATCGTGAACGGAGGTAAAAGGGGTGTTTCTGGTTGCCTCGATACGCTGGCCGGCATTCTGGCTGAGCCCCTTGACCAGGTGCAGCCCCAATCTGACAGCCTGTGCTGGCACCTGCGCTTCCAAAGAACTTTTCCACTGACTGTGTTGGATATCGATGGGCAGCACCGTAACTTGATGACGCCGGGCGTCTTGTACCAATTGACTGGGGCCGTAAAACCCAAGAGGCTGGGCATTCAGTAGGGCCACCAGGAAAATGCCGGGTTCATGGCATTTGATCCAGGCGCTGGCATAGGCCAAATTGGCAAAACTGGCTGAGTGACTTTCGGGAAACCCATATTCACCAAATCCTTCCAGTTGACGCAGAATCAATTCAATAAATGTTTGTTCGTACCCACGCGACAACATACCGCTGATTAAACGGGGTCGGAAATGGTCAATTCCGCCTTTACGTTTCCAGGCCGCCATGGAGCGGCGTAATTGGTCGGCTTCGTCGGCAGAGAAACCGGCTGCAGTCATGGCCAGTTGCATGGCCTGCTCCTGAAAAATCGGAATGCCCAGGGTACGTGACAAGATATGCTGCACTTTCGGGTTAGGGTATTTAACCGATTCGAGCCCCTGGCGACGTCGCAAATAAGGGTGCACCATGTCACCCTGAATGGGCCCCGGTCGTACGATGGCAATTTGAATGACCAGGTCGTAGAAAGTGCGTGGCCGCAGTCGGGGTAGCATGCTCATTTGCGCCCTTGATTCAATTTGAAAAACGCCGATGGTGTCGGCCTGGCTGATCATGTCATAGGTTGCATTATCTTCCTGGGGAATGCTGTGCAGGGGGAAAGGGTATTGATATTTTCGACTTAACATTTTCAAAGCCTGTTGCAAGGCCGACAGCATGCCCAGGGCCAGGACGTCTATTTTCAGTAAGCCCATGGCATCAAGGTCGTCTTTATCCCATTGAACAATACGTCGATTCGGCATGGCGGCATTTTCTACCGGCACCAGTCGGGTGAGTGTTTGATTGGCGATGACAAATCCGCCGGGGTGCTGTGATAAATGACGCGGAAAACCCAGCAGTTTCTGAGCTAAAGAGGCCCAGGCCTGCACGCGAGGCAGGTTGGGGTCGAGGCCTTGCTCGGCAAGTTTATCGATGAGGGTTTGGGTTTTATCCCAATAGCGGCAAGACTGGCACACCCGGTTAATGAGGTCGGGCTCAAAACCCAGCGCTTTGCCCGTGTCGCGCAATGCACTGCGGTGTCTATACGTAATGACTACGGCTGTTAAGGCAGCCCGATGCCGCCCATAGCGTTCATAAATATATTGAATGACCTCTTCACGACGCTGGTGCTCGAAGTCGACGTCGATATCGGGTGGCTCATTGCGTTCGGCACTGATGAAACGGGCGAACAGGGCATTGCTGTGGGCGGGGTTGACAGCCGTAATGCCCAGGCAATAGCAGACCGCTGAATTGGCGGCTGAACCGCGTCCCTGGCAAAGAATGTTGCGGGAAAGGGCGTATCGCACGATATCGTGCACCGTTAAGAAGTACGCTTCGTATTCCAGTTGCTGAATAATGCCAAGTTCGTGCTCCAGTTGTTGCCGGACATTGTCGGGAATGCCCTGGGGGTATCGCTGCTGTGCTCCCTGGTAAGTCAGTTCACGCAAATGTGATGCCGGATTACGGTTTGCCGGTACGGTATCGCTGGGGTATTGATAGCGGATTTCACTTAAGGAAAACCGGCATTGCCGGCTGATACAAATGGTTTGTTCCAAGGAGGCTGCGGTAAAGCGTTGCCCCAGCTGAAAACGGGGCAGGAGATAATGTTCGGCATTCTGGGGTAATGCATATCCGCATTTTTCAATTGTTGTACCTAATCGGATTGCGGTTAATAACTGGTGCAGTAAACGTCTGGAGCGTTTGTGCATGTCGGCCTGGCCCAGGGCGACAAGGGGAATGCGCCATTGCGCTGATGTTTGGGTAAGTTGTTGGCGATGTTCAGGGTCATGCGCTTCTAATTGCTGGGTAAGCCCAAGCCAGAGCCGGCTTTGAAAAAGCGTGCGAAGGGTATCTAAGGCGTGCTGCCAGTTTGCCTGAGATTGCGTCAGCCAGGGTTTGAAAATAAGCAAACAACCCGGTAAATGGCGTATTTCAGGAAACCCGGGTGCACCGGCAACCAGATCGTGCAGGTTCAATTGATAATGGGTTTTCTTGCTTGCCCGGCTGCGCGCCAGGGTAATAAGCTGGCACAAATTGCCGTAGCCTTCTTTATTGGCTACCAGCACAAGTAATTCCCCGCAATGCTGTTCATGGTGATGCAACATGAAACGGCTGCCGACAATAAAATGCAAGCCGCATTCCTGTGCCTTTATATGCGCCCTGACGGCACCTGCAACAGAACACTCATCGGCCAGTGCCAAGGCGCTATAACCGGCCTGATGTGCTTGTTGCACCAATTCTTCAGGGTGGGAAGCGCCTTTTAAAAAGGTGAAATTCGAAAGGCAATCGAGTTCAGCATAATTGGGCAGGCTTGAAGTTAATGTTTCCATGACAAAACACCACGGCCTAAGCAAAAAAGCCATGCAAAAACCAATAGGACGCTTGTTGAGCGGTTTTAATGCTGCTTTGTTCGCGAAAGATCCAGTAATGAATATGACGCGTGTTGGTCGCAATGAAATAATCGCGTGCCAGATAGGGCTCAAGCCATTCGCTGCAATCGATACGCTCAGGCCCCTGTAAAAGCGTTAAAGCCTCATTCTGGTAAACGGGCTGATGATTGCGGGTCGTTAATGCAATCGGCTTTGGTAGTAGCCAGAAAGGCCGCACCGGCCAGCCGTCGGCCGGTGCGCAGGGTGAGGCCGGGCGTTGCCGAACAGTAAGGGCGTGTATTGAGGCGTGTTGCCACTGGTTGGCTTTTTCAGGGCAATGCAGCGCCTGGATGGCGGGTGTAGAGACGGCTTGTGGCCCCAGGCGTGCATGGAGCAAGTCGAACAGGTGGGCCTCGTTTTGTTGCCACTGTGCCGGATCGGGGAAAAGCGAGGTGTTGCTGTTCGGTAAAGGGCATGTTGATGGAATATGCAGCGTAAGCGCAATAACCGGGGCGGGAAGCTGCATATTCAGTAAAAGTTGCTGCAGTACAGCCTGGAAGTGATCGGTGTGCCAGCCAGGTTGTGTGATGCATACTTTTAAAAAACCGGGGGGCCGGGCTTTGCGGCCCTTTTCATGGTGCAGTAAAAGGTGCAAAACGGAACAGGCACAACGGTGTTGCGCAAGCCACTGGCAGGCCTTGCTTAAAAGTGTGGCAAGGGGGGGAAGCAGCTGAGGCGCCTGTTGTACATGATAGGAAAGTTCATGATGGCATTGCCATGTACTGGGGGGCTGAACCCAGGTGAAGTGCTCGGCTGCACGGGCATATGCGGCGTCGACAGCCTGAATGAGCGCAGGCGTTGTGCGTTGCTGTAATCCGGCGCGTGGCAACAAGCGGAGCTGGCCGATTGAATGGCAGGCGATGCCGTGCAGCCAGTCAAGATAAGGGCGGGCTTGTGGAATAACGGCAACCGGCAGTAGATCGAGCTGCCTGTTCAGTTGCGATTGCCGTAAAACGCGTCTGCGCGAGGTCGTGCTTTGCCATGCCAACCATTGTGCACCCGTGGCGGTTGGGGCCATTGCCAGCACCGGCCTGACCGATGCCGCATGGCAGTGTTGCCGCAGCTTCCGGGCTAAAGCATGCGCCCCATTGAACAATGACAGGCTGGCCTGAACATTGAGTACAAGCGTATGCGAAACCGGCCGCGCAATGTGGGGCGTATAACTTTGCATTTCCTGCACCAGCCAGTTGAGTGCGGCATGGGAGTGCGATGTATCAGGCGGGATATACAGGCTGATCCAACATGACATGGCTTGAAGTCCGGGTTGGGTGAGTTGTTTTTTCTTTCGAAGTGGAAGGTGTGCCGTTGGTAGGGGTTAAAGGCAGGAATAAAGGCTTGGCGTGCGTGGGGCCTTGTCGCTTGATAATGCTGATATGAAGGCCGCCCGGTGCACCTTGTAATCTAAGACGAAGTGGTGCCGGGCTGGCGCGCTGTTGTTGTTGCGCAGGCTTCAGGCCAAAAAACAATGCCGTGCTGCGTTGCGCTGCAAGATGCAGCTTGCGCATGGCTGCCAGGGAAACGTGCGAGGGCAACCATAACAAGAGAGCAGCGCAGGCATCATGACGCAAGACTTGTTCGGCCGCCCATAACACCTGGCTGGGCTGGTTGGGATGTACCCAAACCAGCCTGTCGGGGTTCAACTGCCAGTTCGTCCAGCATAACGAGTTTGGAACAAGGGGGCAGTTCAACATAATGATTCTTTTATGCGTGTCGTTCACCACTTGCCTCAAGGCGGGGGTTAACAAGCTGATTTCGCCTGTACCTGTTTCTGCCGGCAAAATTTCAATAAACGTGCTGTTGGGCCAGCCACCACCGGGTAATTCGCGGTTCAGGGCGACGTAACCCGTTGACACGACGTGTTGGCGGCCCTGCGCCAGTTGCGATGCACGCCAAAGCGCAGGATGAATTTGAACGGGAGCCGCATGGGGTGGTGATGCTGATTTCATACGCTCATTTTACTGTATATATATACAGTAAATAAAGGGGGTTTTAGGTATGATTCATTTCGATTCCCAGGGGGCTAAGAGTGCAGCGCATTATGAAAGCCGGCATTTTTTTCGTATTATCTGTTTATGAGTGAATATTCCGAAACTTCCATTCCCGAGCCATTGGTGTTCGCACCGGCTCACCAGACAGCACAACAGCTTTTTGTTTTACTGCACGATAATGCTGCCGATCCGGCTCAATTAGAGCAGTTGAAAAAAGCGCTAATGAAAGCTTTCCCCCAGGCCGTTCTGGTGTTGCCGTACGGGCCTTTACGGTCGCAAGAGGCTGTTCATCATTGGTTTGATCAGGCTGAACTGGGTGAACACAACTATGTGGGACGGGTCGAACGCGCTTTACCCGATCTGATTCGCTACATTCAAAAAGTGCAGACCCGCTTCGAACTGACTGGCGAGGCAACTGCCTTGGCCGGGTTCGGCCAGGGCGCCACAATTGCGCTGGAAGCTTCCATGGCACAACCTGATTTGGCAGGGCGGGTGCTTGCGTTTTCCGGATGTTATGCGCGCATGCCAACGCAAGCGCCGCCGGCGACAACACTGCATTTTCTGCATGGGCAGAACGATCCCATTGTGCCGAATTCGGTCATGCAAAGCGTGCATAATCAACTTGCCGGTCTTGGGGGCGACTCAACCCTGGATATTGCTTCTTCAGTGGGGCACGAGTTGCACGAGGCACTGGTAAGGCAGGCGGTGCATCGGCTGCAAACCTGTGTGCCGTTAAGAAGCTGGCAAGATGCCTTAAGCGAATTGCAATCGCGAGAAGCTTCCAACCAGCCCGCCTCGGCAGTGCCGCCCGGTACAACGCTTCATTGAACCAGCCAGTGCCAATCGTGGCGCTCTGTTTCCTGGCCTTGCGGGTTGTATGTCAGTTCGCTGAATACAGCCTGCCCGCTACGGTGGATGGCAATGATACTGGAGCATCGGGTGCCGTATTCCGGGCTGATGATAAAAGGGCTGCTTAGAAGACGTTCGCGTTCAAGATCAAGCCCGGTATCGGGTAGCAAATGATCGGGTGCCGGGGTTGTCTCTTTCAGTAATTCAAACACCCGATTAATCGAGCGCTCCAGGTGCTCGATGGGGAAATGCCCCAGCAACTCGCGCAGACGTTCTGTTTTGGGCCAGTCGGTATCCAGCAAGTGGTTCGATAATACATAGCGTCCTGGAACCAGAAGTTCAATATCCTGCGGGTTGGCCGTTTGATTTCCCACGTAGGCAGCCTGGGTGCCTTCGCCAACGATAAGATTGAATCCCTGGTATTGGCGTCCTTTTTGGGACACAGTTTGGGCGTATTCTGCGGCCGGTTGGTTGCCGATCAGGAAGTCTTTAACCAGCTCTCCCCGTGAGACCGGTGTGTCGGGCCCTTGCAAACGCAGGTCACGAAAATTGGTTAACAGGGCGAATCGACCCGTACGGGTAATACCCAGCCAAGTGCCCCCGGCCAGTTCATCCGTACCGGCAATCACCTCCGGATGATTTTTCCAGGGGGCGGCAGTGCTGGTGGGGCGGGCATGAAATTCGTCACGATTGGCCGCTATGAAAAGTGGCCAATCCGGATGGGTGTTTAACGCCAGATAGGCAATGCACATAGGCTGGTTATAGCATAGCCAGATTGATGTTTTTTTCCAGATAATTACGAACGCGCACGGCATCGCCTATGCGGGAATAGCGCCCCTGGGAGTTCAGGAATACCATGGCCACGTCCCGGCCATCGATGCGAGTCACCATCACCAGGCAGCGTCCGGCTTCGTTAATGAACCCTGTTTTGGACAGTTGTACGGCCCAATCATCATTTTTCACCAGGCGATTGGTGTTGTTATAAACAAGTGCCCGGCCGTTTTTCAGCTTGACTTGATGACGCTCGTTTACGGTGTAGCGTTGAATAAGGGGGTTCTCGTTCACCGCCTTTAACAGTTTGATCAGGTCGCGGGGGGTAGAAACGTTATCGGCCGACAAGCCGGTTGGATCAACAAAACGTGAGTGGCGCATACCCAATTCGCGAGCCTTGTCATTCATGGCGCGGATAAAGGCCGACAACCCCCCTGGATAGTAACGGGCTAATGCATGGGCCGCACGATTTTCCGATGACATCAGCGCCAGTAAAAGCATGTTGTCGCGGTTAAGCGTCGTGCCAACCGCCAACCGGGAGCGCGAATGACGCAGGCGGTCGATATCATCGTCGCTGATGGTAATGGTGGTTTGCAGATCCTGCCCGGCTTCAGCCACGATCAGGGCCGTCATGAGTTTGGTAATGGAAGCAATGGGGCGGGTGTCTTTACTGTTTTTATCGTAAAGTACTTTGGTGCTTTTCAAGTCTTGAACAAACACGGCCTCTGAGCGCATGGGATCGGCCTGAGCGGGCGCTACGAATGCAAATCCGCTTACCAAAAGTGTCAGGACAGTAAAAAAAGTACGTAAAGGTCGTAGCATGATAAGTTCCGGCCAGATTTTCTTATGTCGGAATCATATCAGAATAATAATAAAAAAATCATTTGTTTTAGTCACTTATAGGGTTTTCTTTAGTTATTTTTGAGGTTTTTGAGTAATGGAAGGAAGGGATATGACGCAAGAGTGGGTTGAACGTTTGGTTACACAGCTCAATATGCAACCGCATCCGGAAGGGGGTTATTACAGCGAGACTTATCGTGCCGCCGATCGGGTAAGTCGCGCGGCTGACGGCGCGGTTCGTAGCAGTTCGACCGCTATTTATTATTTATTGAATGACGGTGCTTATTCTGCCTGGCATCGCATTGCCTCCGACGAAGTTTGGCATTTTTACGCAGGGCAGCCCTTGTTACTGCACATCCTGGCAAGCAGCGGTGAATTACAAACGCATCGTTTGGGGCATCCCCTGGAGCATCCACAAGCGGTGTGCCAGGCAGTCGTGCCAGCGGGGTGCTGGTTTGCCGCGCAACTGGAAGACCCGGCTGGTTTTGCGCTTCTGGGTTGCACGGTTGCCCCGGGATTCGAGTTTTCTGAGTTCGAGTTGGCCAATTCGAACGACTTGCTCGAGCAATATCCGCAACATGTCGAGGCGCTTCGCCCTTTGCTTGCCCGCCAGGGCGCTTAAAGCTTAAAAGCCAGATCCGGGCTGCTTCAGGAATTCGATCTCTTCTGCAGTGGAAGGGCGGCCTAGCGCTTTGTTCCGATGCGGATATCGTCCGAAACGCGCCAGTATTTCCTTGTGTCTTATTTCGAAGTCCAGGCTGTCTTCAAGGCCGGGCTGGCTATAAAGCTGCATGGCGACTTCATGAATCCGGATAGACTCGCTATGCATATAAGGCAAATAAAGAAAGCCAATATGCGGCGGCTTGAATTGCTTGTCGATTCCTTGAGCCACGACCTCCTGCGCCAACGACAGCGCCAATGGGTCACAGGCAAAGGCACGAGCCTGATTGCGGTAAATATTGCGTGAAAACTGATCCAGCACAATGATTTCTGCTAGACGACCCTTGGGCGTTTGGCGCCACTCATAAAGCTCGCAGTGTGCAGCCCGGTGGTGCAACTGGCTGAATCGTTCACGGATTTCGGCGTCAAGCCCATCGTCTTTGTCGAACCATTGTTTTGGTGTGAGTTCGTTAAACCAGAAGTTCAAGATGTCGTTTGCGGTATGCATGGTGTAGGCGGTTGAAGGTTAACTGCAAAAGTGGTTTGAGCCGATTATTCGATATTCTGGGCCTGAACACCTACTGAAAATAAAAAACTATTTAAAGTCAAATTCTTATGCTTTTTTTTATGGCTTTGGTTTGATTTTACTCACCAATATACTCACCGTTCGGATCCGGTGAGGATCAGAGGCAGCTGACTAGTGATGGTCCACGAAGCCCTGATTGAAGCTCAGTACGTGCCACTGTTCAAGAGAGGGGCAGCAGGACGTTCTACTGCGCTCGGTGCATGCCTAAAACAGTAGGTTTCGATATGTCTGAAGGCAGCAAGGAGTGGTTCCTGCGAATCAAAAAAGAATTCTTTACAAAAGCTTTGTTGACTCAGCATTGCCTGCGTGAATTCATTCATTTTGGTAGCCCATTCTCGGCTGCTCTCAAAATAAGATGCTCGATCAACTCAGTCTTTGTCATGCGATTCTCGCTTGCTAATGCATCTAACTGTCTTCTTGCATGATCTGATAACGAGATATTGGTTTGCTTCTTGTTATGACGGCTCGCTTTGACCTCTTCTGTCTTAAACCGTTTTTTGATTTGCTCAAGGTGATAGAGCTTTTCATCATGTCTCAAATTAGTTTCATCTAGATATGAAAAAACATCGTCAACTTTTGAAAATTTCGGTATGTGGGAAATGGAGAGAGGGTTTTTTTCGTAGTACCAGTGCCAAGCGACCTCACACCTTTGTTTTTCTTTTCCAGCACCTGCGTACCAAGAGAGTTGACTGTCTTTGACTTGTTGCCGGGCCCATTCAGATTTCAGTCTAGTTACTGAGTTTAAATGGTCAGAAACATTGTGTCCGTGATAGTCAATTAACGCAATGAGCCATTTTTTGGGCTCTAGCAATTTCACTTCAGGCAAAACAGTTGGCCAGATCTGTTCTGCTTTATTTAGAAGCCAGAATGGCTGTCGCCCCTTATTATTAATCCAATCGAAGGCCGACTTATTAATAAAATCTTTACTTGTTTGCTGTTCTACGCGATCAAACCCGTGATGGCGAATGTGGCAAACTAATTTCTTAAGCTGTTCAAAGTTTGCAGATTCGCAAGGGCGAAGCTTTGCGTCTAGTTCGTTATTTGCGAAAGTAAATAGCCACGCGATAGCGCGGTCATCTGCGGTCCATTGAGGACATAATTCATAGAGTGGGCTATTGGCGTCTAATAGTGCCATGTCTAACTCCTTATTCCATTTGATAGCTAAATACTATTAAACAATCATTTATTTTATCTATAAACCATCGTATGTCTAGCATGCACTAGAGCAGAAATACATCTGATCTATGCATAAGCTATATCGGAACTATATAGGAAATAGTATCGAATAAATTAGCTTTCTAGCTATGAAAATAGTGGTTTTTAAGTCTAATTCGATTGCGGATGTTAAAGTCAGCCTTATTTGATTGTCAAGCAGGGATGCTGGGTTATGCGCCCGATTGATCGTAATGATGCTGATGTACTCATCATTACATCGGAGCCCAATCTTTTGCACCGCTTGTTCAGCCTCGCATCGAAATCGGGTGGAAAGGTGCACCCAAGACCGCGAAGTCATTGATCGACACTACCTGCTAACTTGCGAGCATTATTTTTCTTACAGAGGGGCTGATTGCTACAAATATTACATTCATCCAAGGGTGGTTTCGCTACTGGCAGAGAGCCGTCAATGTCGGTTTAGTATTAAAAGAAGAAAGAGAGGCCGTTATTAGCCTAATTCACGCATGTAGATAACAGCTATTGATTAGTATGTTAAGGAACCTCTGAACAAGTCCAACGAACCTGTCAGAATATAAGTTATTGAAAACAGCCCGATCCGAGTGAACCCGATGAGCCAGTTGAGTTTTTCCGAAGCCGAGTACGTCGGCAAACGCAAGAAAACGCGCCGTGAGAAGTTTCTGGCCAAGATGGAGCGTGCGGTGCCGTGGAAGGTCTTTGCCGATCTGGTCGATCCGCATTACCCCAAACCGGGCATCGGTCGTCCACCGTATCCGCTGGAAACGATGCTGCGCATCTACTTCATGCAACTGTGGTTTTCGCTGTCGGATCCGGCCATGGAAGAGACGCTGTATGACAGCTTTTCGATGCGCCAGTTTGCCAAACTGCCTGGTGGTCGTGTGCCGGACGAGACCACCATTTTGAACTTTCGTCATCTGCTCGAGCAACACAACATTGCCGACGAAGCGCTTGAAGCGGTCAACCTGCTGTTGCAGGATCAAGGCATTCAGGTGCGCAAAGGCACCATTGTGGACGCCACAATTATCGACGCACCCAGCTCGACCAAGAACGCCAGCGGCACGCGGGACCCCGAGATGCATCAGACCAAAAAGGGAAACCAGTGGCACTTTGGGATGAAGGCCCACATTGGGGTTGATCTTCACAGCGGGCTGGTCCACACGGTGGTGGGCACCGCTGCCAATGAGCATGATGTTACCCAGGCGGCTGCGTTGCTGCATGGTGAAGAAACGTTGGCCTTGGGCGATGCCGGTTATCAAGGCGTAGACAAGCGACCCGAACACCAAGGGCGTGACGTGACCTGGCACATTGCCATGCGCCCCGGTAAACGGCGTGTCTTGGGTAACAGCGCAATTGATCGTTTGACGCAAAACATTGAGCGGGTCAAATCCAGCCTTCGGGCCAAGGTTGAGCATCCGTTTCGTGTCATCAAATGCCAATTCGGGTTTCGTAAAGTCAGATTCCGTGGACTGGCCAAGAACACTGCGCATTTGAAAATGTTGTTTACGCTGTCCAATATCTGGATGGCACGCCGCCCGTTGACGGCGGTGGCAGGGTAAGTGCGCCCAAAAAGCGCCAACAGGCCCGAAAACGGGCCTGATCGGGGTGCAAACAACCCGAAAGTGGCGATGATTTGAGCAGTTTTTAACCATTTTTGAATACTTTGGTCATGAGGTCGATTTTTGGATGTTTGAAATCGAGTTCTTCAGACCTTCCTTAAAAAAATATAGCTAACCCTCCACCTATGGAGTCAACAACCCATAGGTGATAAACATGCAGTTATCCGGCTACAACCATGACTATCAGATAGTCATTTTCAACACAATCATGAAAGCTTTACAGGATCATCCACGAACGCTGGCGATTCGGCTCGACCTGAGATTTCCAGACATTGAAACTGAGGCTGAGACAGACCCAAGGGTTATTACACGATTCGTTAAATCGCTTAAGGCAAAAATTGGTGCTGACCTGAAGCGAAAATCAGATATTTGGGGCAGAAACCTATCGTGTGAGCTTAATTATGTATGGGTGCGGGAATACGGGGAGATAAATGGCAAAAAACACTATCACGTCCTGCTTTTTGTTAACAAAGACGTTTACTACTCTTTGGGAGATTACCGACGGGGCAATGGCAATCTTTCAGCCATGATTAGGCAGGCCTGGTGCAGCGCAACCCGACTGACTCACCCAGATTTCTTGTCCTTGACTCATTTTGTTCAAGTTTTCCACTTGAACAAAAACAAAGCCGACATTGTGTATCAGGTTGGTGAAGTCGCGGGGTGTGGAGATTATTTGGCCAAGAACGTGACTAAACGCTATGGGGATGGGGAAAGATCCATGGGAAGCAGCATCCTGTAGTTTTTTTAATTAGCAGGTTCATGGTGTGGAAGAGGTGTCGATTCCATTGAGTCGACACCGATTTCTGCCTTTAACAAGACAGGAACACACTATGAATAATGCTGCCACATTGACCTCATGCACCGTATCGCAACCCACCCAAGCAACGCCTTCACTGATTCAGGACAGGTTTGTCGATATGACCTTCATGACCCAGTACACCGGCCTAACCGACAAATGGTTCTACAAGCTGATACAAGACGGTAAATTCCCTAAACCAGTGAAGTTTGGGCGTTGCTCTCGTTGGTTGAAAAGTGAAGTTGAATGCTGGGTACAAGAACGCATCCAGGAATCAAGGCCTGATAGCGCCTATGGGCTGAAGTCAAGGACGTCATGAGACGTGCTCTAACCGAACTAATCTCAGCTCCCCTAACTCCTACCTGTTAGGTCACGGTATTCGTCATCCCTTTGGCTCTCCCGTTACACCGTTGCTTGGCCTTTCTGCGCGATTTGGTCAAGACGATCCGCAAGCCCTGCCTTTGACGACTCGTTTGATTTGAAACCGTCGCTATTTGTCATTGCGGCCGAATAGAATTCCTCAATAACATCAAGACCGTCTTCCTCCGAGTCTTCAAAAACACCATTGCCAAACCCCTTGCGTGCGACTTCATCAAGTGCTGCTTGCTCATAGCCTGCGCTTTGGCGCTGGCTATGGGTTGTTTTGGCGTCTGTGATCGCTTGCTCTAATGTCATGTTGTCTCGAACGGTGAGATCCACGTAGTAGATCGGTGTGCGTCGGCTTTGTGTCGTGCTTTTGCCTCGAATGCGCAGTGCCAGCGGCATGGATGCCAGCACATTGCCAGAGACAGCCTGGTAGTAATGCAGACGTGCGGTCAGAGTGCGGATACTGTTGTAGCCGGTCGTTCGGAAGATGAAACTTCCCAGCTCATCACCTTCGCCAATCTGTACGTGTAAACGTCCATAGGGCTTGCATAGACCGCCTCTGGCGAGCTCGCAGTTATCAGGAGAGGGGCAGGGTAGGGTTTGGACTCCTGACGCCGTATAGCGCCTACAAACGTTTCCATCGCCAACGCACATGGGTCGTCCGTTACCTCGATCAAACATGCAGTATTCCGATCGCAGATTCAGATCAGGGTCGTTAAAGAGCAACCGAATGGGGATGGTGCGCAGCTTTCGGTTCGGTTGTCCTTCGCGCAGGGTCTCGTCTAATGGATGCTGAACCCATCCGTCTTTGTTTTGTATCTGACTGGTGATGGTGAACTGGTCGTCCTTTTCAGGAAGGCGTTTACCGTTCTTTTCAATGACTTTGCCGATAGAGATACGGCCAAGAATGGGAGGGGTGATGCACAGTCCTTTGATCATTTCAGTTTCTCCAAAGGTGCAGATGCCCGCGATTGCAGGCATCTGTGGGTGGTGTGTTTAATGGGGGAGTGTGTCTGCGTTGACGACGTACTGATCAGACGCTTAGGGTGATGCGGTAATCACAAAACGCCGAGAGCCTTTGCGAGAGGTCGTGTACGCCTCTCGCAGATCGGGATAGTCAGCAAGCAATTTGGCGGTATCGAGGTACTGGGTATCTTTGGACCGTTTCCAGCTCACTGATCCGGTTTCAAAATCAGCGACGCTGGCCAAACCCATGCGCTCCTGAATTTGCTGCTTGTACTGGGTTTGCAGCGCTTCAAAGCGTTCCGCTTGCGCTTTTGCATCCAGAAAGTCGGTAAACAGCGCCGACATCTGGCGATCCTCCCGAAAGTCCAGCCGCTCGCCGTTATCGCGAGGGTAAAGACATTGAAGTGCTTGGGCTGCTGAGTTTGAGCCGTCGCAAGGGGGAGGAGTATCGGTGGTGACGTAGTGCCAGAAGCGTGATTCCAACTCGATCAGTTTCTGGATCAAGCGATCATCCCTGTGGATCCGATGAACTTGCAGCTCTTGTCCACAGATCAGCACCGCCACATCCGCAGCCTGCTTTCCAGTGACAGCCAGTTGATGCTGTACTTGCAGCTGTATGTACTCCGGAACACCGTCATTCCACAGTCTGGAACCGTGTTTTCCTGCGGTCTTGCATTCAAGAATCTGAACGTCAGCGGCCCCCATTACTTCCCGGTCGATGTTTGCCAGCATCCAGTGATGATCAGGGGCAGGGTGTTGCAGTACGGCATTCACCCGTCGTACACGGTTGCCTGTGCGCTTGGTGTAATGCGCCGCTACGATGGGCTCCAGCAAGGTTCCCCAGTACATCGCCGAGGTTTCATCGTTGGGATCAGGCTTGCTCAGCCCCTGATCGCGTCCTGTTTTGATGAGCCAGAGCTCTAATTGCGATTGATAGGGGTTTAGTCCAACAGCGGCAGCCGCATCGCTGCTTCCAATGCCGTTTTTTCGCACCTCTAACCAGTCTTGACGATCCAGATCCTTGGTTTTGATCAGTCGCAAGGCTGGTCGAAGCGCCGTTGGTGATGCTTCAAGGGTAAGTGAAGGGTTCATGAGTGTATCTCCATAGCAAAAAAGCCCCAACGGAGCGATCCGTTGGGGCTTATGCCGATAAATGAGGGTTTGACAGCGGGTTAAGCGATCAGGAGCATTGCCTGATCGAGGGCTTTTTGCTTGATGGCTGCACCTTGACCGAACCATGCTGAGTCCAGTCGGTAGTCGGTGTTGCGAGCACGACGTTCGTGATCCACGAACTCAGTGACAGCGTTCAGCAATCCTAGTGCAGTGCCTTTGGATGAGCTCAGCTCCGCACCACGACCTTGCCCGTCGTACATGCTCAGTGCCTTAGCCATGGCTTTTTCGTTCGGTTTTGCAGAAGCCGCCTTGTTTGCATCGCTGAAAATGCGCAAAAAGTAGTCTTGGGCGTCGGCGTGCTTAACTTTGCGCTCGCTTAGCACCTTCATGCGGTACATGAAGGCATCCCAGTTGGAAACGGAGATGCCAAGTTGACGCTTGACCGTTTCTGGCTCAAAGGTGGTGCTGTGAGGCACTTTAACGGCACCCAGGCTGTCATCCAATGCCACTGCCAGCGTGTTATTGCACACGACACGAATGGACGTGAACTGCGCTGTGGTGGCCAGTGTGCCGTCGCACGCTGTGGCCAGCAGCACATAGCCCTTGGTCACATCGTTACCCTTGATCGCGGTGGATTGACCCGTCTTGGCTAAGGCCCATAGCTTTCGTCCTCCCTTTAAAACGCCTGCTGTTTGCAGCTCAAAGCCCGATTGTTCGGTCAGATCCCGGTAAAACTCCAGAATTTCAGCCGGTTGAACCACTTTGTATCGTTGGCTTACGACCGAAAGCGCGGCACGCGTATCGGAGCGAAACAGCACTTTGCTGTCAGGGAACGTCATGGTGGTGCTGTGTGTGTGGTCGCTGGAAGCAAGGTATTGAACAGGGGATTCTTGGATCGTCCAATTCATGCCTGCTTGTTCTGCCCATACCTCGATGGGCTGCTTATCTGAAAGCTCATTACCAAGACCATGCCAGGGTGTTTGGCCGACATAGGCCATTTGTTCAATGAGATGTGCCATGTCTGAAGCTCCTAACGGTTAGGTGTCTGAAATGAATAGTCGCAGCGCAAACAGCGATAGTTATCGAGGAGGGTTTCATCGACGGTCTGTCCAAGTGCGGCACCTGCAGCGCATCCGGCAATGACACCAGCCAACGCGCCCAAAATCGCTGTAGGAGAGGTCGATACTGGAAGTCCAGAGTCCTTTATCGGGTTGAACCCTGCACTGTGAAACGTGCCCAATGCGGCAGCGATGCTGCCCAAAGCACCTCCCGTACGTCGACCATGGTTCTTCTGTTCGATGTGGTGAGAGCCGCAGTTAGGGCAGTGTGGTTGTGTCGTTACGCTGTGGTCGCGATACCATGCCAGATCGTTCTGGGTGTCTGATGAATAGGTCATAAGGGTGCTCCTAAGAGGATGAACGACAAAAAGCCACAGGGACGATCCCTGTGGCTTGCTGAATGTATGTTTGTTAGGTGGGGGCGTTACTTTGCCGATGTGGCCAGCGGTAGCTGATCAATCGCGGCGCGTGCTTCTTGGGTTAAGCGTACCGCTAGCCAGAGCAAGTTGTCTTGGTGCTCTGTGGCAAGCGTATTGAAGTTTTCCAGACCGTCGGCTTGGATGGACACCAGAAGCGCGAGCAGTTGGGCGAGATGACCGTCAATTTCGTCGATCAGGTCGAGACGTGTCTGGCGAGATCGTTTAGCCATCAAAGGCGAGCGGTTCGGGTTGTGGGTATCAGTCATTGGGCAGTCCTTGAAATGTTTGCTGGGTGTAAAACGAATGTGAACCGACTGTGCGGTTCATTTCAAGTAAGGTATATATGACTGAGTTATTTTTAGAGCGGTATGCCGTTTGATGTGGTGATTCCACAGCCGGCCAAAGCGGCTTGTCTGGTCTGTTGGGGTAAGGGTGCTCAGGCTATAAGCAAATGCGAGGCATTTGACCCCAGAAACACGTCTAATTTTTATTAGATTGCGCCCTTTGTAAGAAAAAGCGACAATCGACGTCAGCTGACTTAGTTGGTTCTGAAATATAACTAAACTCAAGTAAAGGAAGCCATGTTTTCAACTATCTTGATCTGGACTCTTTGTCTAGGTGCTTTAGCCGTAGTGGTGATTTGGGCATATGTCTGGAAAGTCATGGGGTATGGGAAAGGAAAAGCGTTTGGCGACAGACTAGCCGATCAGCTAGGCTGGAAAAGAAACTTTTTTCATTCTGTGCTTGAGAATGGAGTCACAGGTCCATCATTGTCAGTGCTGAATTTTCTTGAGTCAGCAGATATGACGAAGCGTCAAGCGCTCATCGAGTTAGCACCATCGCTTGATCGGGGCCTAATGAGTCTTGAGGCGCGGTTTGGTCCTCAGCCGATGATTGAAAACGCAAAACCACAAGTCGCCGCGCTTATTGCTGAATGGGAAGCACCATGAAATTAGCACTTTGCAATGAGACTGAAGTCAGGAAGATAGGCTACTCTTTAAGCTCAAGTTGTTTTCAAACTTTCTCTAAGGCTCTCCCATGCGAAACCTTGGCATAAATGTTGCTGTTGCGGGGCTGTTTCTTGTGGCTGCCGGACATAGTCGTGCCGATAGCCCGGTAGAGATAGGTTTTTTGATCAGACAAGCGCTCGAGCATCAGAACGGCGGTTTATTGGAGTGGTCGTTTCTGTCGCGATCAGACAGCCCGGTTGATTGGCAGACTAACGGCATTGATTTTCAGGATTACACCCGTAGAGGTGAGGTCATTGCGTCTGTTGACGGTTTCGTTCCTGAAGTTTTGAAAAAAGAGATCTCTGTTCAGCCGTGGGAGGTTGTGCTCAAAGGTTATAAACAAGGTATTTATGCGGTGAGTTTTTTTAATGATGGATGTTTTGGTACCACCTCGCTGTCTTCTCAATGTGCATCTAGGTTGGAACAAATACCCTCATCGCTCACCTTGTCCGGTGTTTCTAATATAAAGATTTGCGAATTTGGACCTGGTGCTGCTTTTAGTCGTGTTTATAGGGCATCCATAAAGGGTAAGCCTCCCGCCTATATTCATTTGCAGACTAGTGGGGGCAGCGGCGGTGCTTTTATTAATGCTACGATATTACTGAAACTTGAGTCGTCATTTGCTGATGCAGAGCTTCAACATGATTCTGCTGTATGCGGCATACTTTTTTCAGATCATGAGGGTTTTAATGGCTCTCTTGCTTGGGACTATCGACAAAGACTGCGGTAATCCAAGTCGATCCCCAATATAACAATTAAAGTTGTGTCTTTTTGACCTAGTAGAGCTTTTTCCCCTGCGTACATGCCTTTATAGTGGTGTGGCTGGTTGGATTGAAGTAACAATACGCCCAACGGCTGCGCTATTACAGTATTACATTTACGAAAACCGAATTATGCAGTTCCGATTATTTGTGGTGCGAGAATCTACGCACGGGAGAGATTGACCTGACCGGGCTTTTTCGATCCACAGTAACTTGAGATAATGGCTTCTTCGATAGCGAGAAGCAAATGAAAAAGAAGCGATACAGCGATGAGCAGATTGTTCGGATTCTGCGCGAAACGGATAAGGATACGGTGGCCGAAGTAGCCAAACGTCATGGCGTAAGCGAGGCAACGATTTATGCCTGGAAAAAGAAGTTTGGCAGCATGGAAACCGATGAGGTCAAACGCCTGAAATCACTGGAAACGGAGAATGCTAGACTGCGTAAGTTGCTGGTGAATCGAGAGCTTGAAATAGATGTTATGCGGGAGATTAATGCAAAAAAGTGGTAGGCGTGCAGGCCCGTTTAGCTCAAGCGAAGTATGCCATTTCGCGTGGCGTCTCTCAGCGTCGAGCTTGTACGCTCATGGATGTTTCCCGTTCGGGTTTGTATTACACGTTGAGGATGCCCGTGAAGGATGCGCCAGTGATTAATGCGATGCAACGATTGTCAGGACAGTATCCGCGCTTTGGATCGCGTCGTATTCGTGTCTTTCTGGACCGAGAGGGCATTCAGGTTGGCAAAGAGCGTTGTTCCCGCCTGTGGCGTGAGGCGGGTTTGCAAGTGCCCGCCAAGCGCAAGCGTCGACGTGTGGCGACATATCAGCCGCGCCCTTGTTTGCCAACCGGCAGAAACAGCGTTTGGAGTTACGATTTTGTGTACGATGCCTGTGCCAACGGCCTTGGGTGACAAAGTAGCCGCCGCACTGAGATTTGCAGCTGAACAAGGATGCTTGGACCGCAGTCGAATTTTGGACGGTATGCCCCACCCTTCGGGCGCAAATGCTGAGCGAATTGCCTATTTCATGGGCAAAAAAAACCGCGACTCCTTGTCAGTTAAGACAAACCCGATCAAATTGGATGAGGCGCGTGAGGCCTTGAGGCGTAGGATTCTCGCCTTGGCGTAGCTCTGTTTAATCGTTCAATACGTCAGCATCCAGCGTGTACTTGAAGTCTTTCGAACGGCATTGGGGACATCGTGTGAGCCAATTAGGTTTTACGCCACGACTTTGCTCTGCGTCCTCATGTTCTGTCGGGCTTCGCCAGTTGCCGCCGCATGTGCAGTTGCCTTTGATCCTAAGCATTGCCGATTGCTCAAAGTCATCCCAACGATCTCCCCATTTGGGCCATTGGCGCTGGTCGGCAAGAAAGCTTTCCAACTCTTGGTCAGTAAACCGTAATGTTGCTTCGAATGGAATTACTGGCTGCTGCGGTTTTGCGGTAAGTGTGGGGCTGCTGGCACTACGTTGCGACCTAGGAGCGTAACGCGGAATAGCCAACCCTTTCCCGCACTCGTCGCAAAATAGCATGGAGGACCTGAAAGACCCGCCCGAAGCTGTGGTTCTAAATGGGTTGTTGCAGGTATTGCAAAAGCATTCGAATGTATAGCTCAAGGCGAGCCCCTATATGATTGAAGCCGGGAGACCTATGGTTATTGGCTCATTGGCAAAAAGTGGAATCGTGCTCACACAGCATTATTGAGCCTATGAGCAAGGTAACGTTTTTGGACCTCCCTCACACCATGCGAATGTACGAGGTCGGATAGAAATTTCGTAGACTCAGGAGCGTAGCATTTGATTCCGGACATGATTGTTTCTTTAAGCTGGTTCCTTGCTTGCTCTCCCGGGACTCGCGAGCACATGAGGTTAACAAGTAGGTTTGCAACTCCCGCAAACCTATATTCAAGTATTTTTTGCAGAATTTCGGGGGAGTCGTTCATGTATACCTCTGATGATGGGAACATGGATAGCGATGAAGGCGTGAGGCCAACGCTGGCATCTAAAAGTGCCTTCCGCAAATAGCTTTGCTCATTAGACAGACTGTCTAGGTCGACAAAGGTACGAATCTGAGGGGCGAAAATAGGGCGATCGAGGCCTGAAGTTTCTTCCTGGCCTAATTGCCCGAGAAAAATACCGTTTTTTGAAGGGATTAAAAGCTGAATGTGCTGGATTTGCTCTGCTGATAGGTTTAGTCCTATAAATAAACGAAACCAGTAGCCTGCCCAGAAGGGAATGCCCGTAAGTGCATGATTGATAGCCAAAGAATTCATGGCCCCCTTCTCTGTGAGTATGTTGAGCTTTCCGCGCTCAATTAGTCGAGCTATAGCGTGCTCTCCTATGAAGAACCCAGCATCTCCGTCAAAATAATCGTAATCGTACGTGAGAAGAACATGCAGTCCCCCAAGGCATTTTTCACTCCATGTGTTGTATTCACGGCCTCTGAGCAAACGCAATCCACACAGTGCAAAGTAAGGGTGCCGCTTGCTACCCCCATAGTAACTTTCGATTGTGAAGTGTTTTAGTGTTTTCTCCAGCGCCTTCATTGAGCGGAGCCAAGATGCGCGTGAGTGTTTTGAAGGGCTGCCCGGCAACCTGGCGATTTGGTCGCTAATTTGCGTCTGAGCTTCATCAAAAAAACGGGAACACAACCCTTTGGCGAGCGATTCAGTTATGATCATTGCCCCCCCCGGAAAAATTACCATCGCCTAATGGCAACGTTCTTGAAGAGCCTAGAACATCGACGACCTGGCTCAGTTCGTTCCATAATTCAAATTCATCAATCGGGTCAAAATCGGTAGCGACGTTGTTGGCTGTTTGGTATAGATCATTAACCAAGTGGCTATCAATAACCTTGCGTCGCCCAGCGCCGGAGATCCTGTGTTGCAATGCCTCGAGCCGGGCCTTACGGTCTGGATCGCAGCGAATTTCCTTTGCAAGTCTGCGTGCATACTTCAGATGACGGGAGCAATCAGCTAGAGCTTGTTTGAAAGACTCGGTGTCTACAGGCGTTTCTAATGTTCCATTCTCTTTCGGGGTAATGGCATTGCTTGAACCGCCCCGGATTTTGTGGAGGCTCCAACCTCTGAGAGAAT
>TARA_R110000851_G_scaffold16298_5_pt1 | contig 33318 bp, 38 predicted proteins | sample TARA_R110000851 | Tara Oceans TARA_R110000851 (sample SAMEA4397627) | marine metagenome | biome: Polar Biome; feature: [DCM] deep chlorophyll maximum layer (ENVO:01000326); material: water (ENVO:00002006), including particulate matter (ENVO:01000060) such as... | depth 17 m
CATGGAAAAGTCTGGATTAAATACTGAAGATTTAACCCATTTAACGTTTTATGCAGGTAATATAGATATTAGACATCACTTGTGTAGAAGAGAAGCATGGGAAAAGTCTACCGAAGTTATGGTAGAATACTTAGCAGACCAGATAAATTGTTTAGGTATAAAAAATGTTGAATTGGTTCATGCTATACCTATTGAAGATGAAAGTAGAAAATTACCTAAAACAGGATACTACAAAGATACTCCATTTTATGGAACATGGGAACAACGGTCAAAGGTTGTAAAAATATTTAATGATACTATAACGTCTGTGTGTAATCGTTATGGTTGGACAGCCAAATCTTGGCCTAAAGAAATGTTAAATGAAAAACAACAGTTATCTTTTGATGCAATGGAAAAACCAAAAAGTGTACACGTTAGTAGAGAATTTTACAGGTGGGATATGGAAAATAATTGTGAAAATAAATACCATAAAAGTGAAGTTTTGATATCGTAACTTAGTATTTATTATGAGAAAATTAAAGGTGAAATAATTTTACCGATTGAAAAATTTTTATTATATTATAACTAAATAACAATTAAAGAAGAATTAAAATGTCAAAGAAAAACAACAACAAAATTAAAGTAGGAATTATTGGAACAGGAAACTGTGCAAAGTCATTGGTAGAAGGGGTACAATACTATGCTGAACATACTGATGCCAAAACAGGTGTAATGAAAATGGATATAGGAGGTTATATGGCTGGAGATGTTGAATTCGTAATAGGATTTGATATTGACGAGCGTAAAACTGGTTTACCATTAGGTGAAGCACTTAAACAAAAACCAAACTGTTCATGGAATATTGTAGATACCATTAAATCCACGGCACCAGTATTTGAAGCTCCAGTTATTGACGGCTATGCCGGTTTAATGGATAATTATCCTGAAGAAAATAGATTCTTAGTTTGTGAAAAGCTAAGGAATTCTACAGATATGAATAGAGTATCTTGGACTTCTAAATTAGAACGAAAATGGAAAGATAAGGTAATTAAAGAATTAAAAGCAAGAAAAGTAGAGGTACTTGTTAATTATTTACCTGTAGGTTCTCAAAAGACTACAGAATTTTGGGCTGAAATTTGTCTAGAAACTGGAATTTCTTTTGTAAATTGTATTCCAGTATTTATAGCATCTGATCCTGTATGGGAACAAAGATTTATTGATGCAGGTATACCATTGATTGGTGATGATATGCGTTCTCAATTTGGAGCAAGTATTGTATCTCAAATGCTACAAGAATTAGCCTTTGAAAGAGGTCACCATGTAAAAGCCCATATTCAAAGAAATGTAGGTGGTAATACCGACTTCTTAAATATGGAAGATAAAAATAGATTAGCTTCAAAGAAGATTTCTAAAGAAAATGTTATTAGAGCACAAAACGAAATTAGAGGCATTTCAACAGACGATTCTTTTCTACATGCAGGACCATCTGAGTATATCCACTTTTATGGAGATAACAAGGTTGCAAACTTTAGATTAGAGCTTGAAGGTTTTGGAGGTTCTCCAGTATTATTTGATGCACAATTAAGTGTTCAAGATAGTCCAAATTCTGCAGGTGTAGTAATAGATGCTATTAGATATTTAAAGGTTGCTAGAGAATTAGGCGTTGTAGGAGCACTAAGAGGGCCATCAGCATTTACCCAAAAAACTCCACCAGATCAAATGATGTTTTCAGATGCTATTTATGAATGTACTGAGTTAGCTAATAGAAGGTTAACTGATTCTACATCAAAACAAATGAATAAAGTAAAATCATAATGAAAATAATAAACGGATTCGATATTGACGGTGTATTAAATTTAGGAAATGGTAAGTGCGGAATACATCCAGGCCCAAATGATGTTATAATAACTGGTAGAAGCTATGAAGAAACGCCTGAAACTATGATCTTTCTAAAAAGAAATGGTATTCACAATAAAGTATACTTTAATAATGTTACCTTTGATAATAAGAGCAGAAAATCTTCTGGTGTACACAAAGCAGAAACATTAAAGTTTATAAAAAACGAAGAAGGATTACAGGTAGAATTTTTCTATGAAGACGACGAAATTCAAAAGGCAGAAATAGAAAAAGGATGTGATTGGGTAAAGGTGATTCATGTTTGTCATGACTTTACACCAAAAGAAAACATGAGACATTGGGAAGAAGTTAATGGATAGTATTTTAATAAAACCTGGTAGCACAAAAGATCAACTATTAAGAAATAGTATTGATTGGGATATTCTAAAAGATTATGAATATTTTGTAAAGATGGTAAACAGAAGAACACTGTTTCAAAAAGGAATAGTTGATTCATATAACCCTTCAGACCCAGCCTTAGGCCTAGAAGTAGAATATTTCCATCCATCAATAACTGCTGATGATAGAATGGTTTATATTATGGAAAACATTGTAACTGTTCCAGGTTTAAAATGGCAAAATGTAATAGGTAATACAATTATATCTCACTTTTACGGGGCTAGAGGCGTACACAATGTTTTAACTGGAATTGATGATAATAAAAAAGCACATATAGACTTTGTACTTCTTGGAAAAGAACAACAACAATTTAAAATTACAGGCATAATTGGTGAGTATACTAAAAAACTTAGAAAAATTGCAGTATCTGCCAAAGAAAATAAGCAAAGAATTTGGGGTACTACTGAATTACATACAAGTATACAAACAGCCGGTAGAAGATTTGTTAATGAATGGTACTTAGGAAATGCAAGACATGATAATAAAGGAACATGGTCTAATGTATCAGAATGGATAGCTTCATGGACACACAGGCCTTCAGGATATAATTCTAAAAAGACAGTTATGACTGGTATGAGAGAATCTAAAGACTTATATGAAGGATTCCTATACCTTACTGGCGAAAGTATGATTGGAGATTATTACGGATACCATTGCTCTACATCAAATTCAGTAAATCCCAAATTAAACTTTAGCCATGACTCAAAATTTGTAGCACCGGGACCTGGAGCATGTGAAACCCTTGAATTACTGTTTCCAAATTTATCTAAAAAAGACGTACCATTAGGTGAAAGAGTTGTTTGGATAAGAGAAAATCAAAAAGAAATTTTAGATATAGAGTTTCATAAAGAACTATGGAACCATACTACTGAAAATGGTATTAAAATATTTGAAGATGAACAAGACGAGCTAAAGTCATATGGTACCGAAGTTAGTCTTTGTCAATACTCAGTATATTGTAGATTAAAGGCTAATCCTCATTTGATTAAAAAAAGAAAGGTTGCAAGAGTTACCCCAAAAAAACAAACCCCAGAATTACTATTTGAAAAAATGGAAGAGGTTTTAGTTGGTGAAACTTGCAAGGTAAAAATGATTAAAGAAGATCCTGTACCTGAAGAAGCGTCATCTAATATTGTCACTAAAATAAAAATAGCTAAACCTAAAAAAATAACCTTAAACAAAACTAGTGTAGATTTAATAACCAGAATCATGCATTTCCTTGGTGGAAACGGTGTATCTCACCAACAAGTATTAAAAATTATACAAACAGAGGGAGGACATGGTTTAAGGTTAGATTCTACTTGGAAAGAAAGTTGGGCAATAATGCAAGAAATGGTAAAGGCCAATCTTTTAGAAAAAGAAGGCTCTTCTTACAATATAAAATAATTGTTAATAACTTTTTTAAAATAATCACTGATAATTTTTTTATTTCAAATAAAATGATTATATTACCTATATAAAAATTAAACTATGAGCACATTTAAACTATCAAGAATAACGTCAAAATTTGACCGTGGTATCTATAAAATATACCAATACGGTTATGACGAAAATAACGAATTTGTAACTAAAGTCGACAACTTTAAAGACTACTTTTTCTATTCAGCAAAACACATTGAAGATATCTTAGACATCAAACAATTTGATTGTTCTGATACAACTGTGTTTTCTTCATTATATGAAGAAAACGTATTTAAAGTACATTATACATCTATAAAGATGAGAAATGAAATATCTAAAAAATATCCTGGAAGAATATTTGAATGTGATAAGAGTCCAGAATTTAATTTTGTATTAGATAAAGGTTTAGAATGGTCAGATTATAGGAATATTATGTACTTTGATATTGAAACTTGGTATGATCCAGAAAACCCCCGGGATAATATGCCTGAAAAGGCTAAGCAACCAATAACATCCCTACAGTGTTATTTGCCAAGTAAGAATAAATACTTTGTATTTGCATGGCACCCAGAACATACAAAAGATTTTGAAGAACCTAAATTAGTAAATAAAGGTGAGTATGTTTACATGCTTTGTAAAGATGAAGAAACTATGATATTAGGGTTCATCAATATGCTAAATATGATGAAGGTAGACGTTATTAGTGGTTGGTACTCTGCAGGATATGACTTACCATATATTGTTAATAGGTGTAGAGTTTTAGGTTTACCATATGAAAACTTATCTCCTATAAAAGATGTGTATATAAGAAAGCGTGGTGATTATTGGAAAGTAAACATTAAAGGTCTAGATCATATTGACATGATGGAAGGTGTAAAAGACATGGGTTATAATCTTCCAAATTATAAATTAGCAACAGCTGTAAAAGAAATCGTTGGTCCTGATGGACTAGATAAACTAACAGATGTAACTTGGAAAGATTGGAAAACCAACTTTAAAGGATTTATTGAATATGGAATTAGAGATGTTGAAATATTAAAGGAAATAAATGATAAAATAAACATCTTCGGCCTATATACTACAATTCAACAAATTGCAAACTTAGATTCATTGGGATTAGTATTTTATAAATCAATGATTGTTGATAATTATATACTTAAAGAATTCCATAATAAGCTTATTTTTCCTATGAGACGTAATGGTAGAAAGCAACAATACACTGGAGCAATAGTATTTAATCCAACAGAGCCAGGAGCCCATGATGACGTAACTGTTATGGATTATACTTCACTTTATCCAACAAGTATGATGTCGTTTAATCTTAGTCCTGAAACATTTATTGCATCAGAAAAAGGTTGTAAACAAATAGGAATAGAAATAGAAGATGTTGTACAACAATTAAAAGATGACGACATAAAATACATAGATACAGGAAAACATGATGATTTATTCGGTGAAAGATATTTATTTTATTCTCAAGAGCATAAATTAGGATTACTTCCATATGTACTTAAAAAGCTATTCTTAAAAAGGGTAGAAATAAATAGAGCATTAAAGGCTGGCGAATATGAGGGTGATGAAAAAATTGCAATGGGAAAAAGGCAATGGGCATATAAGTTAATTTTAAATTCAGCTTATGGTGCAATGGGCTTTAACTTCTTTAGATTATATAAACCTGAAGTAGCTGATGCAATTACATTCTTTGCAAGGCAAGCATTAAAGTTTGCTGTATTAGAATTTCAAGGCTATGGCCATAAAACCCTATATGGAGATACTGATTCTATATTTGTAAAATCTGCAGGTGCATCAGAGGCAGATATGGTAAAAAAATTAGAAGTTTTTAATGAATCACTAAAGGAAAACCTTGTTAAAAAATATAATACAGGACTACAGGATGAATATATGTTGATGGATCTTAAGTTTGAATATGATATGGAAAAAATTTATTTTGGAAATTCAAAGAAAAGATATTATGGTATAGTAAGAGATACTGGTGAAAAGTATATTAGAGGTATGAATATTATTCGTAAAGATACTCCAGAATTTATGAAAGGAGCCTTAAATAAAATTGCGGAATTAGCAGTTAGAGAACAATTAACTTTAAATCATGTTATAGCTTTGCGTAAAAAAATAGAATCTGTTGATTATAAGCTTATAGGTATATCAAAATCATTTACTAAGAAATTCGATGAATATATTAAAACAATGCCTCAACATGTAAAAGCTTCAAAGTGGGCAAACAAAAAATTAGATATTGCAATTAATAATACTGATAATCCTTATTTGTTTTATATAAAGAGTAACTGCGAAGAAGACCTGAAACCCAAAGATAGGCAAACAGCAGTATGTCTTAATGAAGAAGATTTAGGATTAATAGATGCACGAAAAGATATATTTGAAATAGATTATGACAAGTTCTTTGAAAAGCAGGTAATAGATCAACTAAAAGAATTTAAGTATATTGATGTAGTAAAGACTATATTAGAAGAATACAAGGAAATAATAAAGGAAAAGTTAGTTAAATAAAGTATTAGAATTATATTTATATTAGTAAATAGTTATGAACAAAAACAAAAACGGAGGTTATATTATGATTGAACCAATCAGAGGAAAAGTAGCGATTAAACAATTAGATCCAGAAGAGATGACTTCAGGCGGAGTAATAATGCCTGATATTTCTCAAGAAGGAGTTAGTCAAGGAATAGTACAGGCAGTAGGTCCAGGAACAGCAGATGCAGGTATATTTTTTGAACCACAGTGTCAAGTTGGGGATGTAGTAGCATATCCTAAAAGAGGAGCTTATGCAATAGAGGTAGATGAAGACGAACTACTAGTTGTAAATGAGCGAGATTTATTTTGTATTATTAAAAAAGGAGAACAATAGTTATGGCAAAAGATTTAGAATTTAATGACAAAGCCCGTTTAGAATTACTAAAGGGTGTAGAACAACTATCAGCAGCAGTTAAATCAACTCTTGGACCAAGAGGAAGAAATGTTGTTATTGAAAAAGAATATGGACAATACCATTCTACAAAAGATGGTGTTACTGTAGCAAAAGAAATTGACTTAGAACACCCACTACAAAATGCAGGTGCTCAAATTGTAAAAGAAGTTGCAAATCAAGTAAACGATGAAGCAGGTGATGGTACTACTACAGCAACTGTATTAGCAGCAGATATTCTAAAAAGAGGATTTAGAAGCATAGAAACAGGAGCACATCCAATTGAGTTAAAAAGAGGAATGGACAAGGCCGTTAAAAATATTGTAAAATCATTAAGAAGTATTAGTAAGGATGTTAGTACTGAAGATGATATTAAAAACGTAGCTACAATTAGCGCAAACAATGACGTAGAAGTTGGAGCTTTAATTTCTGAGGCAATTGAACAAGTCGGTAAAGAAGGTGTAGTAACTGTAGAAGAATCTCAAACAGGAGATACTAGGTTAGAAATTGTAGAAGGTATGCAATTTGAAAGTAAATATCTTTCTCCATACTTCATCACAAATAATACAGAAATGCAAGTTGAACTAGAAAACCCTTGGATTTTATTGTATGATAAAAAAATTACATCCATAAAGGAAATTGTAAAGGTATTAGAGGCTTCAATTCAACAAGATAAATCACTATTGATTATAGCTGAAGATGTAGATGGAGAAGCTTTAGCTGGACTTATCGTCAACAAAATGAGAGGAACAGCAAAAGTAGCAGCAGTTAAAGCACCTGGATTTGGTGATAGGAGAAATCAAAACCTAGAAGATATTGCAGCATTAACTGGAGGTACTGTGGTTTCTTATCACAAAGGTATGAGATTAGATAAAATTTCCCCGGAAGTTTTTGGCACTGCTACTAGAGTTACGATAAATAATAAGTATACCACAATAGTAGATGGCGATGGTACTGCAGAAGATATATTAGATAGGGTTAATGTTATAAAATACGATATTGATAATTCAACTTCTAATTATGATAAAGAACAAAACCAAGAAAGATTAGCTAAACTTGCAGGTGGAGTTGCACTACTTAGGATTGGTGCTGAATCTGAAATTGAAATGAAAGAAAAGAAAGATAGAGTAGAAGATGCTCTTAATGCTACAAGAGCTGCATTAGATGAAGGTATTGTTCCAGGCGGTGGAATTGCTCTAATGAGATGTTTAGATTCTGATGGCATTACATTTGATAACTCAGACCAAAGACAAGGTGCAAGTATTATTTATAGTGCTTGTGGTTCTCCGTTCAAGGCAATCATGGATAATTCAGGTTTAAACTCAGATTTAATTTGGGATAAAGTATGTAATGAAAAAGGAAGTAATAAAAATACAGGATATGATGCAAGACAAGAGAAAGTAGTTGACATGTTTGAGGCTGGTATTATCGATCCTGCAAAAGTAACAAGGGTTGCATTAGAAAAAGCTGCATCTGTAGCTGGAACACTATTAACAACTGAATGTGTAATAACTAATAAGCCTGAAGACTCAGGTAAAGAATCTCCAATGGCTGGTGGCGGCTTTGGAATGATGTAAAGAGAATAAATATGAAAGTAATAAAAAAGGAACAAAATTCTAACGATCCAAAATTCAAAGAACAACTGGCTAAAAATTTAGAAGGATTAAAGCTAAATGATCTTGATGGAGTAACTTGTACAAACTGTGACAATCCAACATTTATTCAGGTATTTCTATTGAGAAAAATTTCTGCAGTCTTATCACCAAGCGGTAAGGGCGGATTTTTACCTCTTCCAGTATTTCAATGTTCTAGTTGTGGTTTTATAAACGATGAACTAATGCCAAAGACTGATGTCTAAGGTAGAAGATTCAGTCTGTAAAAAAATTCTTGATAGAGCAAAAGTAGGTAAAGAAAAGTACGGCGTTACTATGGAACGAGACGACTTAAACTTTACACAGTGGATGACCCATCTACAAGAAGAACTAATGGACGCAATAGTGTACATAGAAAAAGTTATTAACAATAAAGATTCTGGTGAAAAATAATTCACCAGAATTTTTTTATATCGCGTAAATTGATTATATTACTATATGCAATTGAAAACACCATATGACTATGCCGTTAAGGCCAGAAAAATGGGTAAGAAAACAATATCTTACTCGCAAATAAGTAAATATTCTAATTGTCCACTTTCTTGGAAATTAGATAAAATAGATAAGCATAAAAGATTTGAGCCAAATATGTTTTTAGTATTTGGAACAGCCTTCCATGAAACCTTACAATTCTATTTAGATACTATGTATAAAGAAACTGCAGTTGCTGCTGATAAAATGGATTTAGGAAAATTGTTAAAGGATAACATGGCCAAAGATTATTCTGAACGGGTTGCTGAACTAGAAGGAAAACACTTTAGTTGCGCAGAAGAAATGCAAGATTTTTATTCTGATGGTGTAGCTATATTGGAATACTTCAAGAAAAATAGAGGTTCATACTTCTCAAAAAAATATACAGAACTAGTAGGTATTGAAATGCCAATATTCAGCCCTGTTGAATATAACGATAAAATAATGTTCATGGGTTTTATGGATTTAGTAATGAAAGAAGAAGATACTATAAAAATTATAGATATTAAAACTTCATTTATGGGTTGGAAAGATAAAAAGAAAAAGAAAGAAGGAAATCAGCTTAGATTATATAAAAAATATTTTTCAGAACAATACGAAACAGATATAAAAAATATAGAGGTTGAGTACTTTATTGTAAAAAGAAAATTATATGAAAACTGTGATTTCCCACAAAAAAGAATACAGCAATATAGACCATCATCAGGAAAACCTTCAATAAACAAGGTTGACAAGTTATTAAAGGAGTTTGTACAACATGTTTTTAATGCTGATGGATCATATAACAAGTCTGCAGATTATCCAGCATATAAAAATGATTGTACCTATTGTCCGTTTAAAAAAGAACATGACCTTTGTCCTCCTAAAAACAGAAAATTAAAAGAAGTATAATGTATGAAAAGATTATCAGATTACGTAGGTAACACTCCACTTATTCCAATAAAAATTGAAGATAGAACTATTTGGGGAAAGGCAGAATTAATGAATCCAGGTGGAAGTGTTAAGGATAGAATGGCAACATATATTCTTAATGACGCTGAAATGAGAGGATTAATTAAGAAGGGAGATACTCTTTGTGAAGCCACCTCTGGTAATACTGGAATATCTTTTGCAATGTTAGCCGCTGAAAGAGGATATAATATCTATATTATTATGCCATCAAATATGTCAGAAGAGCGTAAGAAAATATTTAATTTTTATGGGGCAAGGTTAATAGAGGTAGATGCTGGAGATTTTGATGGTGCAATAGCCCTTAGGGATGAAATGTGTAAGAAGAAGGGTTGGTTTAATTGTAATCAATTCCATAACCCACTAAACACACAAGCCCATTACATAACAACTGGTCCTGAAATATACAACCAGTATAAGGAAGAAAACGGTGAAAATGCAAAACCAGACGTACTTATATTAGGAACAGGAACTGGTGGTACTATAATGGGAGCCGGAAAATTCTTAAAGGATATGTGGCCAAAAATAAAAATTGTAGCTATAGAGCCCGCTGAATCTCCAGTGATGAGTGGTGGAGAATCCGGATTACATGGTATTCAAGGAATAGGAGATGGTAGTAAGTTCCTAGTAGATCTTGATTTCGTAGATGAAGTTGTAACAGTAAAAACTGAAGACGCAAAAGAATATGCTAGGGATTTATCTCTTAAAGGAATATTTGTAGGAATAAGTGCAGGTGCAAATGTTAAAGCCGCTGATAAATGGTTAAAGGATAATAATAAGACAAATGCAATTACAATACTTTGTGATAGAGGCGAAAGATACTTTAGTTGTTTATGAAAAAAAATATGAATTATATAGAAGAAAGACCTTGGGGTAATTTTGAAATACTATTGGATAGTAAGGACTGTAAAGTTAAACAGATAACAGTTAAACCTGGTGGTAGATTAAGTTATCAATACCACAACCATAGAAGTGAAGTGTGGACAATTGTATCGGGTGTAGCTACTGTAACATTAGATGGTAAAATTAGCCACTACATTTATGGAGAAACTATATTAATACCACGTGGTGTATTACATAGAGTAGAAAATAAAGACTTAGATGATTTAATATTTATCGAGGTACAACACGGTTCATATTTTGGTGAAGATGATATAATTAGAATTAAAGACGATTATAATAGGCAATGAAAATAGGAATAATAGGTAGTACAAAATATGAAAACAAAAGAAAAATAAAGGAAACAATTTTCTCACTTCAGAAAAAATTAGGAAACGACCTAATTATATTTGGTGCAGGAGATTCTGATGGTGCGGGTAAATATGCTAAGAAATATGCCTTAGAATTAGGTTGTAAATACGTTGAGGTTAACCCATCACACACTCCAAAAAATTTATATTCTTATATGAGAGAAGATTGGTATGGTAAAACATTTAATATTAAAAATTTCTTTGTTAGAAATAAAATTTTAGCAAAAAGTATTGATAAATTAATAGCCTTTGTACATACTGGAGACAACGCAAAGGGAACGGTTAGTACTGTAAACTATGCTGTTGAATTTAATAAGAAAGTAATTGTGATAACTTAGTTTTATTTTGTATATATATATATTTATATATACATGGAGAATACGTTATGGAAAAAATAAAATTAACATCTGTTAAAGTTAGTGTTATACAACAACTTAATTTTAAGAAGATATGTTTAGAAAATGGAATGAACTTCCAAAAATTAGTAAACCGTTCATTGTTTCTTTATAACACTGATAAAGCATTTAAAGAAACAATTAACAAAGTAGAATATTTAGATAGAAAATTTTAATAAGGAGAAAAAGGTTATGGCTATAGAATTACCAAAGTTAAAACAGGTTGATTTGAATAAACCCAAAAAGAAAAAAATATTTCTACTCTCAGATGATATGCGCTTGCATTCTGGGGTAGGTACAATGAGTAAAGAATTAGTTTTTAGTACTTGTGATAAATATGATTGGGTTCAATTAGGTGGAGCAATAAAGCATCCAGATCAAGGAAAAAGATTTGACATGTCAGCTGACGTGCAAAAAGAAACTGGCATAAAAGATGCTTCAGTGATTGTTTATCCATGTGATGGATATGGTAATCCAGATTTAGTTAGACAATTAATATCTGTAGAAAAACCAGATGCAATAATGCACTTCACAGATCCAAGATTTTGGGAATGGTTATATAATATGGAGCATGAGATTAGACAAGAAATGCCATTATTATATCTTAATATTTGGGACGATTTACCTTACCCACATTGGAATGAAAACTTCTATGAAACATGTGATCTTTTAATGGGTATATCAAAACAAACAGTAAATATAAACCGGAATGTTTGCCAAAGAAAACCAAGAACAGATTGGGATTTAACATATGTGCCTCATGGAATAGATGATAATAAATTTTATCCAATAGACATTAATCACCCAGAATTTAGTGCTTTGTATAATTTTAAAACACAATTATTTAATACAGAATCACATCCAGAATTTGTAGTATTTTTTAATAGTAGAAATATACGCAGAAAAAATGTATCAGGCTTAATTTTATCATATAAATTATTCTGTGATAAACTATCAAAAGAAGATGCAGCTAATGCTTGCCTATTACTTCACACAGATAGGGTAGATAATAATGGAACAGATTTACCAGCTGTAGTAAACGCACTTTGCCCAAATTATAAAGTACAATTCACAGATAAGAAGTTTCCAACTAATGAGCTTAATTATTTATACAATATAGCCAATATCACATGCCAGCCTTCATCTGCAGAAGGCTTTGGTTTAAGTGTATGTGAATCTCTAATGTCAGGTACCCCTATTATAGCAACATGTATTGGTGGATTACAGGATCAAATGGGATTTAAAAAAGAAGATGGAAGCTATTTAAAGGTAGAAGACTATACTACAGATTTTCCAAGTAATAGTAACATGAAATATACTGAACATGGAGAATGGGCGTTTCCTTTAAAGGCGAATTTATCTCTACAAGGATCTCCTCCTACTCCATATATCTATGATTCATCTCCTAGTTTAGAACAATTAAGAGATAGGATCAAGGAAGTATATGATTTAGGAACTGAAGAATTAAACAGGAGAGGTTTATCTGGTAGAGAATATGCTATGACTAAAGAAATAGGTATGACAAGTAAAATGATGGGTGAAAATTTCATTGATAGTGTAGAAACATTATGGAATCATTGGAAACCTAGAAAAAGATTTACCATAGTAGACACAAAAGAATTAAATATAAAATATCCAGCTGGAACAATATTAGAATAGGGAAAATAGTTATGAAAAAGTTATTAGTATTACAAGGACCTGTTACATCAAGGTCAGGTTATGGTGACCACACACGAGATATACTTAAGAGTATAATTTCATTAGAAAAATTTGATGTAAAGGTTATTGATATGAGATGGGGCGATTGTCCTCAAAACGGATTATCAACTGATGAAGAATATTTAAGGGGTTATTTCTTCAATCCACAACAAGGATTACCAAAAAGACCAGATGTTTTTGTGCAAATATCCGTACCAAATGAATTTAATCCTGTAGGAGAATATAACATTGGAATTACAGCAGGTATGGAAACAACAGCTGTATCTGCTCCATGGATTGAAGGATCTAATAGGATGGATTTGATTATTGTTCCTAGTGAACACTCAAAAAATACCCTACTAAGTTCAGTTTATGATAAGCATGATAAAAATACAAAAGAAAAGGTTGGAGAATTACGAGTTATAAAACCAGTAGAGGTTCTATTTGAAGGTGCTAACACAGATATATTTTTCAAAACAAATGATGAATCAGAATTGTTAAAGGAACAAATGTCTGTTGTAAAAGAAAATTTTTGTTTCTTATACGTAGGACATTGGCTTCAAGGTGCAGCAGGACATGAAAGAAAGGATATTGCAGGATTAATTAAGACGTTCTGCCAAACCTTTAAATCTAATCCGTCTAGTACTAGACCAGCACTTATATTAAAAACGTCAGGAGCAACGTTTAGTGTTATTGATAGGGAACATTGCCTTAATAAAATTAGAGAAATTAAACAGCAGTTTGGAGATAATTGCCCTACTGTTTATTTATTACATGGAGATATGACACCTCAAGAATTAAATCAATTATATAATCATTCAAGGGTAAAGGTTCATGTAAGTTTTACTCACGGTGAAGGTTATGGTCGCCCACTTTTAGAAGCTAGTTTAAGTGGAAAACCAGTAATTGCGCCTAATTGGTCAGGACATATTGACTTTTTATCCCCACATTCAATATTATTACCTGGTGATTTACGTAAAGTACATCCTTCGGCAGTTTGGAAAGACGTAATAATACCTGAATCTTCTTGGTATTATGTAAATTATGGATATGCTAGTAAAATTTTTAAGCAAGTGTTTAAAAAATATAAAGACTATTTACCAAATGCTAAACAGCAATCAAAACTATCAAGAGAACAATTCTCATTAACTAAAATGCAAGAAGAGTTTATGAAAATTTTTAATGAAAAAGTAAAACTAACAGAGGAAGTTAAAATATCTCTACCCCAGCTAAATGCTGCAAAAAAGATAACACTACCTAAATTAACAGCGGTGAAATAATATGGCAAAACAACAACATGATAATACTGAAATTAGTCCAATAACTAACACACAATCTGTGATAGTAGAATTAAATGAGGATGGAATGGAATCTAGAATCTGTATGGATACTGGATATACAACTCAAACAAAATATAAAATAGGAGATGAAAAAGTTATATCTGAATATGAAGCTTCAACTTCCCAATTAATCAGGGATTTAAAATTTACAGATGAAAAACTCGGCCAATACTGGTACCTAACAACAGTTATGTTTACACAAGGTATGATATATCCTGAAGGTACCAAAGAGGATTGGAAATGGGTATATGCACCAATAATCCAGATTTCTAAAAAAGATCAAAAAGAATACCCAGTACCTGGTAAACCTGGAGAATACTATGAAACTAGACTAGGTGTAGACGTTGCAGAATACTACGAATCAAATCAATTCTCAGATGTATGTAAGAGGGTTGGAGTAGCAAAAGAAGTTGAATTGACAGAATTAGATGGCTAAAAATTTTATAGGTACACATAGAACAAAAATAATAAGAGGTAAGAGAATAGCTCTTAGTACAAGTGCGTTACAAAAAGGGATGATTGTTGAAGCAAGGTATAAACCAATGGATAAAAATGGAAAACCTGGACCAAGTAAAAAATATATGTTGTTAATATTAAATCCATCATATAAAGGATTTGCAGATGCAAAAATGGTACATGCTTTAACACTAAATAATTTTTCTCCTCCAATACTCAATAAATTAGCTGAAAAAATAGGATTAACGTATATACCAAAATATCAAAAAATGGTAGCATTAGATATACCAAAATTGATTATGAATGAAAGTTCTCAGAGATTTTATTCATCTGAACTAAAAAAAGAAATAGAAAATAAATATGGTGCAAGCTATAGAACTATGTTAGTAAAATCATTTAACAGTATAGAATTAGTAAATTACAATTGGGACAAAGCAGTACTATTAAAATTCTTTCCAAAGGAAGATATAGAGGAATAAAACAGTTATGAAAATCAGTTATGCAATTACAGTATGTAATGAAAACAAAGAAATAGATAAGTTATTAACTTTTTTATTTAAGCACAAAAGAAAAGAAGATCAAGTTGTAGTTCAAATGGATACGTCAGCAACAAAAGAAGTCTGGGCTGTATGTGAAAGCTTTGAAGGCAAACCATTCGAGGAATACAGACTTATTGAAAATAAGTTAAATAAAAACTTTGCTGCACACAAAAACAATCTAAATAAAAATTGTGACGGTGATTGGATATTTGCAATAGATGCTGATGAAATACCAGATGAATATCTAATGGAAGCATTACCATTTATTCTAGATGTAAACTCAGAAGTAGAAGCATATTGGGTACCAAGGGTAAACACTGTTGCAGGCATTACCGATCAGCACATTGCTAAATGGGGTTGGAGGGTAGACGATCAAGGATGGGTTAACTTTCCTGATTGGCAAATGAGAATATATAGAAATACAGAAAATATTTACTGGATAAAACCAGTACACGAACAATTAAAGGGTTATACTAAATTCGCAAACCTACCAGCTGAAGAAAAGTTTGCACTACATCATCCAAAGAATATAGGTCGCCAAGAAAAACAGAATGCATTTTATGACACAATTTAAGATACTTGATTGTACACTACGAGATGGTGGATATTATACTGATTGGCAATTTAAACCTGGATTAGTTAAAAAATTAGTAAAGGCCTTGGATTCAAATAGTGTTGATATTATAGAGATGGGTTATAAGTCTCCTGTTAAGGGTGGTCCTTATAGAAAATGTAATGATGGATTTATTAACTCAATTATAGACTTTAAAATTACATCTAAGCTTTGTTTCATGATAGACGTAAAAGACTATATAAAGGGTAATGAAATAAATTTTGACTTATTAGACGATATAATAAATGATAAAGCTTCATCTCCATTTTCAGTATGTAGAATAGCAGCAAAATATGAAGAAATTAAATATTTGCCAGAGCTTTGTAAATATATTGATAAAAAAGGTTATAGTGTAATCTGTAATTTAATGGGTGTTTCTCTTTTAAACCCAACTGAAATTGGAGAGTTTGTAGAATTAACATATGATGGACCGTCAATTGCACTATATGTTGCAGATAGTTATGGTTCGCTATATCCCAATGATGTTGTAAAAATATTTAAGGGCGGAGGTATAAACGGAATACACACACATGATAATTTAGGATTAGCATTTGCAAATTGCCTATCGTCTTTAGATAACGGTGCAAAATATGTTGATGGTACTCTACTAGGAATGGGAAGAGGAGTAGGAAACGTAAGAACTGAGCAACTCTTAACATATAGGCAAAGTATAACGCCAGAACTATTAGATTGTATTGATGATTTTACTAAACTAAAGGAAAAATATAGGTGGGGCCATAATACACTATACATGATGGCAGGAAAAAATCACACCCACCCATTATACGTTCAAGATTTGAATCAATCTAATTTATCAAATTCAGATTTATTAAAAGCTATGGAAAGATTATCTTCGGTTGCATCATACTTTCCAGAACAACTCCCAAAGTTAAAGAAACAAAGGGCTGTTGTTGTAATACCTGCAAGATACAAATCTAGTAGATTCCCAGGAAAACCTTTAGCAAAAATTAATGGTAAAGAAATGATATTACACGTTGCTGAAAAAGCAGAAATTGCAGTTGGTAAAGAAAACGTATACATAGCTACTGAAAATGAAAAAATAGCTTTAGTATGTAAAACCGCCGGATTCAATATTGTAATAACTTCAGATAACTGTCTAACTGGTACAGATAGAGTAGCTGAAGCCTCAAAAGAAATAGATGCAGATATATTTATCAACGTTCAAGGAGATGAACCAATGGTAGATCCAAATGATATTATACGAGTAATAGAAACAAAAAAAGATAATCCAAAATCAGTAATAAACTGTATGTCCAAGCTACACAAAGATGAGGTTGCAACTGATAAAAAAATACCAAAGGTTATTTTTGACTTAAATGACAACTTAATATACTCTAGTAGAAACCCTATTCCTGGAAAAAAAGAAGGTGATTCAACTATATCATATAAACAGGTAGCCATATACGCATTTTCAAGGTCACAACTCAACAATTTTTCCCAGGATAAAAAAACACCCCTCGAGAATGAGGAAGATATTGAGATAAATAGATTTATAGAAAAAGGAATTCCAGTAAAAATGATAAGGGTAACTAAAGTATCATATGCTGTGGATTATTTAGAAGATATTGCAATAGTAGAGAGAGAATTAAGATGAAGATATTAGTAACAGGTGCAGGCGGATTTATAGGTAGATATACTGCTATTCAACTTAATAATATGGGACACGATATAGTTGTTAACGATTTCGTAGGAAATTTATTAAACTACTCAGAAGATTTTACTGTAATTGGATTTGACTTCTCTGAATATTCTAATTTTGCAAAATTACCAAAAGATATAGATATTATATTTCATTTAGGAGCTCAATCTGCTGGATATATAGGGTTAACTGAGCCAGAAAAAGATGTACGTTGGAATACTATTGGAACAATGAACGTCTGCAGATTTGCAAAGGAAACTGGTGTAAAGAAAATAGTATATACGTCTTCTATGGCAGTTTATGGTAATGGAGATAATCTTTCTGAGTCTTCAAAAATTAATCCACTATCTAACTACGGTATATCAAAATATACTGGAGAATTATATGTAAAACAATTTGAAAATTATGGTATAGACTACACAATATTCAGATTATTTAATGTATACGGACAAGGACAAGACATGAAAAATTTAAAACAAGGAATGGCAAGTATATATTTAGCCCAATCTTTGGTATCTAAAAATATAAAGGTTACAGGGTCATTAGATAGATATAGAGATTTTGTACATGTGGAAGATGTATTTTCAGCGTTACAATTATCAATTGATGGATTATCAAGGTGTACAATAAATGTATGTTCTGGGGTAAAAACCACTGTTAGAGATTTATTGAATATAATATTTGATGTACATGATGACTCAGCAGATACCTTCAGTGTTGAAAATATTGGGGCATATGATGGAGATCAATTTGGAACAGTCGGTATAAATTCAAAATTAAAATTACTTGGTTGGAAAAACAAATACAATATAAAATCAGGAATGAAAGATTTTTATAATAAAGCAAAGAAGAGTCTTAGTGAAAAATAAAACAGTAGAACTATTAAATCAAATGTCAACTATAGGATACGTTGATGAAAGATTAAAAATATTAAAGGATGCATACAAGGGAGAAACTGTCTACATAGTTGCAGCTGGTCCATCGTTAAATAATTACCCCCTAAATCAGTTAAAGGAAAAATTAAAGGATAAACTGGTATTTTGTATCAAACAGTCCTATTACAATTTAAAAGATGTTTGTGATTTTCAATTGGTAAATTTTAGTAATTTAGGACCATATGATTTTAAAGAACATACAATAGTATGTTGGCTATATTGGTTTGAACAACACTTATCGGCTATAAAAGAACAAAAATGGAAAGCAGATTTAGTTTTTCCAATAATTAGAAATGGAGAACCTCAAGGATTAGAACATTTAACCGGTAAAGAAAGGTTTCAAAAAAAATTAGAACAAACAGTATCCCATGTAGGTGATTGGGAAAATACCTTATTTGAGAATAATTTAGCTAGGCCTTGGGGACCAGCAACAATGTTTGAATTGGCTATACCTTTAGCTGAACACCTTGGTTGTAAGAAAATAGTAACTCTTGGTTGGGATATTGGTGATCCTACTAAATATGATGATGAAAAACCAGAATCAAAACGACTAGATCATTTTTATCAAGACGAAGGAACAACTCTATTTGACACAGTCACAATAGACAAGTCAGAATTAATGCAAATGGTAGATGGAACATTAGAATACTATAAGTTTTTAAAGACAAGAGGAATAGACTTTAGTATTATTTCAGATACAAACCCTGTTAGTAGTGAAGTACCAAGAATGAAATTTGAGGACATATAATGAAAATACAGATAGTATTACATTGTTTACCAAGAGAAATAGATGAGGTATATAGAATAGTAGACCAGCTACAACGATCAAGCTATTTTTTAGAAAAAGACCAAGAAATTCTTTTGGATTTTACACTAAATGTTTCTGATTATATGGTTGATTGGAAAAAATCTAAATTACCAAAGGAATTTTTTATAGAGAAATTCAAATACATAGAACAAATATCAAATTTTGAAAATGATTTTAAAATAACTGAAAAATTATCTGGTTGTAATAGTGTTAGACGTAACGCTATAAGATCTGATAGCGGTGCAACCCACTACCTTTGGTTAGATACAGATTTATTCTTTTCACAATTAAATTTACAATCAATGTTCCAAGCTATATCAGCAATAAAAGACGAATACTATATTGTTTCTTCAGAATTATTACAGGGTTGGGATACATCTTGGGACGTAATATCTAATCCAGTAACTAGAAATACCGAGAGAATATGTAATGAAAAAGGCCAAGCAATTCCAGGAAAATGTTTATGGGGAACTACAAACCCGTACGATATATTACTAGAAAATAATACTGAAAAAGAAATATCTATTAGAAAAATTGAAAGTATTAAGTTTGGTGGAGGATGGTTTAATTTATTTAATGACAAATTACTAAAACTAATAGATATTCCAGATTCATTTGGTGCATATGGCCTAGATGATACATTTGTTATGTATGGTTCTATGATGATGAAGCAACTTGGATACAATTTAAACCAATATGTTTTAGAAAATATGACTGTCCTTGAAAATAGGTGGTATAGAAATTACCCATATGATAAATTCCTGGTCCATAATTCAAATAAAGATATGCTTAGAAAAAATGCTGAAGAAAACTGGTCAGTTGAACTTGAAAAATTACAAAATAGATTACAAAACGTTTTATAATGTGGGTTATTTTTATTATATTAACTAAATGATAATTAAAACAGGAGAAAAAATGAAAGTAAATACTATAGCTGAAATAGGTATAAATCATAATGGTTCTGTAGAAATAACCAAAAAACTGATAGATGCCGCATGTATAGCTGGATTTGACTATGTAAAGTTTCAAAAAAGAAATCCAGATGTATGTGTACCAGAACACCAAAAATCTGTAATGAGAGATACTCCATGGGGAAGAATGACCTATCTAGAGTATAAGTATAGGGTAGAATTTGGAAAAAAGGAATATGACGAAATAGACAGGTATTGTAAGGAAAAAGGAATAGGGTGGTTTGCTTCTGTTTGGGATAAAGATTCCGTAGATTTTATGTCTAATTATACAAATATTTCAAAAATTCCTTCTGCTTTAATAACGGACTATGACTTATGTCGCTATTCTAGAAATAATTTTGATACATTGTTAATATCTACTGGTATGAGTGACCAAAGAGAGGTTGATTTAGCAATACACAATGCTAATCCAGATGTTGTTTTTCATACAAATAGTACGTATCCTTCACCAATATCAGAATTAAACCTAAACTATATACATTGGTTAAAAAGTGATGGAAATGCAAATAATTACAAAGTTGGTTATTCAGGACACGAGTACGGATTGACTACAACATTTGCAGCAGTTGCTCTTGGTGCAACCTGGATAGAAAGACATGTTACCCTAGACAGAACAATGTGGGGATCAGATCATTTAGCGTCAGTTGAACCTGCAGGAATGATGAAATTAATAAAGGGTATAAAGGATATAGAATCTGCCTTAGGTAGTATGGGACCAAGAGAAGTTTTAGGCTCAGAGATTTCTAAACGCAAATCTTTAAGAGGAAAATAATGAAGACTGTTTCAGTAATATTAGCTAGAGGAGGTTCTAAAGGGATACCTAAAAAGAATATAATAGATATTGATGGAAAACCATTAATAGCTTACGCAATACAATCCTCTATAAATTCAAAAGTTTCTGAAACGTGGGTAAGTACAGACGATAAAGATATCGCAGCAGAAGCTGAAAATTATGGGGCTAAGATTTTATGGAGACCTGCAGAATTATCAACAGATACTTCTACTAGTGAATCTGTTCTTCTACATTTTGCAGATAATGTAAATTTCGATATGTTAGTATTTATACAACCAACTTCTCCACTAATACTCTCAGAAGATATAAATTCAGGATTAGAACTAATGAATAAAAATGATTCAGTATTTAGTGCGTACAAGGAACATTGGTATCCTAGATGGACTAAGGAAAATATACTTGGAACAGAAGTTTCAATGGCAGATGATTGGAATATACATAAAAGACCAAGAAGACAAGACGTTAAAGAAAAATATGTTGAAAATGGAGCGTTTTATATAACAACACGAAAAAATTTATTACAATCTGGTTTAAGATATTCTAAAAATATAGGAATATTTGAAATGCCTTTCTATAGAAGCTTCCAAGTAGATACACAAGAAGATCTAATGATTATTACAGATTTATTACATTTTGACAACTTAAAAAATAGGAGTAAATAATGGAACAGAAAATTTTAATAACAATGGCATTTGACAATGGCTTCATAGACGGAGGTCTAGCTATGGTATATTCGTTAAAGAAAAACTTTAAGGATTTTGACAAACATGATTTTAAGATTTACTATAGTCCTTCATTTTGTCCTTTATCTGAAGAAAACCAAGGTAAATTAAAGGCCATTCATGATAAAATAGAATTTGTTGATGGGTCTAATGAAAGATATATGAGGTGGACGATAGATGGAGAAGAATCATTTAGAGCCTCATTTCTAACATTAGAATCTTTCAAAGAAGATGGATATGACAAGGTAGTATACTATGATGCAGATATGTTATGTATATCAGATCCATCTGAAGATATTCTTAATGCACCTTTAGATAAGGTTTCTGGTTGTGGTGATGCCAATATTGGAATAAACTGTGGATTCATAGTAATTGGTAAAAAATATTTAGGTGCTGACTTATGGGATACGTTAATGTCTCATGGTCCTAATAAAGTTAGATTATTAGAGCAACAGCTAATAAATAGTTATTTTGCAAAACTAGGAGCATTTAATATATTGAAGTATGAACACAATTGGACTTTACAAAGATTTGACTATAAATTATCATCTAAAAATATAAAATCTATCCAGTGGTCTGGATCTATGCACCAATTAAGCTTAGTTAAGCCTTGGGAAGATTACTGCAATTGGGATGAGTCTAAATATTTCTCTATAAAAGACTCAGAAGCCAATAAAGTTTGGTGGAAATATAATAATGAAATGCGAGAAAAGTATTCTTTTAAAGAAATCTCATCTATATTTAGGGGATGGTTGTATGAATAAAAATAAAAATTATTGTATAGTATTTTCTACAAAAAATCAATATAGAACATTTGAAGAATTATTATTTGCAAAATCACCTGCAAGATTTCAAGATGTATTGCTAATAAACGTTGACGCTGACTCAAATGAGCAACAGCTAAAAATGGCAGAAGAAGTTTGTTCTAAAAATGATATACATTGGATAAATAAAGATAACCCAAAATCAGGTATAGCCATGCAAAACTGTATAAAATTAGCAGACGATTGGCTAATTGAAAATAAAGTAAACGTAGATTGGATTTTACATTTTCACGATGATTGTTATCCTACATCAACAAATTTTTGGGAAGAATTAGATAAGTATTTAGAAAAATATAATAACTTTAACGAAGAAGTTGGAATGTTTGGCTTTAATGTTGGAGGTAATAAGTTGGGTAGAGGTTGTCTCCAAGAAGAAATATTAAAACCGCCTCATAGTGGTTGGTATTCTCAACACATGCCAAAAGAATACTACAATACAGATTATTTCGTAGCAGAAGTCCCTTTTTGGTGTGGTGTTGGTATAAATAGAAATTTATTTAGGAAACATATAGAAGTAGATAATGGATATAAATTAAATTTATGGGGAGATGATGTAGCTCACCAGTTCATGTATAAAGGAATATACAATATTGTTTTTCCAAAATTAAATGTTATACATGATATAGATGGGAAGAAAAAATTAGGAGAACAAGAATCTTATCAATACCATAATTTATATTCTAAAAATGAAGAACATAAAACGTTTAAAGATAAATGGAAGTTTACTTGGGGTTATAGGAATACTAATTTAAGGCATGAATTTAATTCAGCTTTTTCATTTTATGATGGAACAATACAAGAAAAACTTTTTGCTACTAAAATTAGTTCTGGGCCAAAGACTATAGATTACTATAAAAAATATGTGCCTAAATTTTAATATTTGATAAAAATTTATTATATTATATAAAAGGGAAAATAAATGAAGATAGGAATAATTGGATTGGGAATAGTTGGATCGGCCGTTGATTATGGATTAAGAATGCTTGGCCACAAAACTTATCCTCACGATATAAAATTAAATACTACAGTTAATGACGTGTTAGATACAGAAATATGCTATATTTGTGTACCAACTCCAGAATCTGCTTCTGGACAATGTGATGTTAGTATAGTTAAAACTGTAGTTAAAGAATTAGTTGATAACAGTTATGAAGGTATTATAGCAATCAAATCTACAGTAGTACCAGGAACAACAAGTGAATTGCAAAAGTTATATCCTTTTTCAAAATTTTGTTTTGTACCAGAATTTTTAAGGGAAAGATGTGCAATAGCAGACTTCGTAGAAAATCATGATTTATGTATAATTGGAACAAATGATACAAACATATTTGAAACTATAAAAAAATCACATGGAAAATATCCAAAGCATTTCGAAATGTTAGATATAAAAGAAGCTGAATTATGTAAGTATTTTAATAATGTTTACAATGCAACCTTAATAACTTTTGCAAATAGTTTTTATGAAATATGTAAAGGTCTAGGTGTAGATTATACTACTATTAAAAATGCTATAACTAAACGGGAAAAAATAGCCGACGTATATTTAGAGTGCAATGAAAATATGAGAGGTTTTGGTGGAGTCTGTTTACCTAAGGATACGGCAGCACTAGATAGTTTGGCAAAAGAATTAAATTTAGATGTTGATTTTTTTAGAACAATAATTACTGAAAACAAAAAATATAAAACTACGGTTTTTAAGGGAATGAGAATATGAAAAATATATTAATTACAGGAGGAGCAGGATTTGTGGGTTTCCATTTAGCTTCAAAATTTATTAACGAGGGAAATAAAGTTTCTATACTCGATAATTTTGCTAGGCCTAATGAAGACTCTGAATTTAGTTCTTTGCAGAAAAATAAAAATTTAACATTCATACAAAAAGATGTTGCAAAAGAAAATACTTGGTTAGATTTACCTATTGAAGAGTACGATATAATATATCATTTAGCAGCATTAAATGGAACCGCAAATTTTTACAATTATCCTGCAAGAGTTGTAAAAACTGGTACCCTATCTACAATTTACCTATTAGATTATGTAAGTAGGCATAACCAATCAAAACCAAAGGTAATTTACACAAGTAGTTCAGAGGCTTATGCGGGTACAGCAAAAATATTAGGAGATAATTTCCCAATTCCAACCCCAGAAAATATTCCACTAACCATTGATGACGTAACTAATGTTAGATGGAGTTATGGTGCAAGTAAATTATTAGGAGAAGTAGCTTTTTATTGTTATTCAAAAACATTTAACATAACTGATTTTAATATTGTAAGGCTTCATAATATATACGGACCAAGGATGGGATTCGAACATGTAATTAGTCAATTTATACAGAGATTTATTGAAGGAGAAAAGCCATTTAATATCTATGGAGCAGATTGTACTAGGTCGTTTTGCTACATAGATGATGTATTAGATGCATTTGATAAAATTACAAATTTTGGAGTAGAAGGAGAAACTTATCACATAGGAAATGATGATGAAGAACTGGCAATAAAAGATTTAGCAGAAATGTTATTTGATTTGAATAAAAGAAAACACGACTTTATTATCCATGAATCTCCAGAAGGCAGTGTAAACAGGCGGTGTCCAAACATAGATAAATTAAAATCTTTAGGGCATAGTAAAAAGGTTCAATTAACAGAAGGATTAAAAAAGACATATGAGTGGTATTATGAAAGACTTAAAAGCGGAAATATTTCTTAAAGTAGAAGAATATTTTAATAGTAAAGAAATTGTTAGTAATGATAAGATAGGGGTAGCATATCCATGCTTTGACCATAAAGAAGTTAACCAAGCGTTAGATTCTTTATTGGATTTATGGATATCACAAGGACCTAAAGTAAAATTATTTGAAAAATCTTTTTCTGAATATATTGGTACAAAATATGGAGTTGCCTGTAATTCAGGTAGTTCTGCTAATTTACTAGCACTTTCAGCCTTAATAAAATGTGGCAAACTAAAACCTGGATCAGAAGTTATAGTTCCAGCAGCAACATTTACAACTGTTATTTCGCCAATACTTCAAAATGGGTTGGTACCTGTTTTCGTGGACGTTGAAATGGATACGTATAATATTTGTCCAAAAAGTATTGAAGAAGCTATAACTCCAAAAACTGGATTGATAATGATAGTACATACTTTAGGTTGCTCTGCAAAAATAGATAAAATAATGGAACTTTCTAAAACTTTTGATATACCTGTATTAGAAGACTGTTGTGAAGCTCATGGCTCAACTATGAATAATAAAAAAGCAGGAAGTTTTGGTTTAATATCAACCTGGAGTTTCTTTGTTGCCCATAATATGACTACTGGAGAAGGTGGAATGATTTTGACCGATGACGAAGAATTAGATGAAATGCTTAGGTCAATAAGAGAATTTGGAAGGTTAACAAAATACGAAAAAGATAAGCCAAGATTCTATTACACAGACGAAGAACTAAAAGATTATGACGAAAGATATGTGTTTACAAATATAGGGTATAATCTAAGAATGACTGATCTAGCAGCCTCTTTAGGAATAGAACAGCTTAAAAAATTAGACGGTTTTAATAATAAGCGGGTAAAAATAGCTAAACAATACAATAATTTATTTTCTAAATTTTCTAAATATCTAATTTTACCTGAAATTCCTGAAAACACTTTCCATTCTTTTTACGGTTATCCTATAGTGGTAAATTCTGATAAATTTACAAGAAAAGAATTAGTAAATCATTTAGAAAAAGATAATATAGAAACACGAGCATTTATGGGTGGAAATCTATCTAAACAACCAGCATATAGAACTGAAAACTGTTTAATAAGTGGAAATTTAGAAAATACTGATAATTTATTTAATAACGCGTTTTTTATAGGTTGCCATCCATTCATAACTAAAAATAATATAGAAACTATAATTAATTCTTTTGAAACATTTTTTGCAACTCATGGATAGAGGAAACTTAATAATACACCCGGAAAATTTAAATGAATCTATAAGGGGTTTATCTAATTTTGATTTTAATTTTAGTAATAAAACATGTGCTATTGTTGGAAGCTCGCCAAACATATTAAAAACTGGATATGGTAAAGATATAGACTCTCATGATATAGTTGTCAGGTGTAATTTTGCTTTAACTAATGGGTTTGAGAAAGATGCTGGAAGTAAAACTACCCATAGATTCATGTCAAGAAGTACGTTTTCAGGTAGTAGAAATTCAAAAGATTTTTCATCTTATGACTCTGATTTTTTACATAAAGTTTTTAATGAACATTTTATAATAAGAACTGGTGGAGACTCTCATATGAACTGGGCCCAAAAGCATGTTGAAGAAAAATATAGTAATACTACAAATAAAATAGATTTTTTAACAGAATCTTTTCAAAATCATGTACAATCACAAATAAATGGAGAACCTTCTGCAGGATTTACTGCTATGATGTTTATGATTTGCTTTTTTGATACAATAAGTATCTATGGCTTTGACCACCATGGAGGAATAAGTGGAAAAGAATCCCTTCATTACTATGAAAAAACTAATGTAAAAACTGGAGTAGTACATAATTTCGCTGGTGAAAAAGAAATTTTTAAAGTACTAGAAAAACGCGGAGTGTTAAAAACATATGAATAATATTGTATATATAATGGATTCTCAATCAGACTTGGCCGTAAAGACTTGGGAATATTGGTGTGAAAAAAATAATTGTGATTTGATTATAGAATTACCAAAAAACCTTGACTCAATAGACAAACTAGCTATAGTATCTTCAGAGGTGTTTATTCATTGGGCATGTCCAAACTTTTTTGATTTAGTTGATTCAATAGGTGTAGTAAGAGACACTGATGATTTTGGCGCAATACACGACAAAATAAAAGATACAGATCTATTTGCTGGTGATTATGTAAATTGTGATTTTGTAGTATTGTCTAAAGAAAATTTTGATTTGCTTCCTATTATTGCACTGAATGTACATAAACAAGAAGAAACATTTAACTTAGCAATAGTAGATAGGGTAGTAAATTATCTACCATCAGCATATAATACGAAGGATATACTTAGAAAGGATATGCTCTCTCATAATTGGCAATTAGAAGATAAATCAACTTTTTTATTTACATATTCGTTTATATGGAATCTAAAATCACTAGAAAAAGATCTAATAGATAAAATATTTAACTCAGTAGAAGGAGCGTATAGATGAAAAATATAGTTTTTATGACAGCAGTTAAGGTACCAGAATACCCTTCGAGAAGTAAACCATATGAATATGGAATTGCTAGTTGGAAAAAATGGTGCGATAAAAATAATGCAGAATTAGTCGTGCTAGATAAACCATTACATGATGATGATGTTATGAAGATAAATTTTCATAGATATTATTGTTTCGATATATTAGAAAATAGTGGAATAGAATATGACAAGATATTACTCACAGACGCAGATTGTATAATACACCCAGATTGCCCAAACTTTTTTGAGATGACAGATGGTAAATATACTGTAACACATGCTGATGGTAGCTATGATTGGTTATTTAGAAGTATGGAAAATTATTCTAAATTTTTATTTGACGGACAAACTTTTGAATACTGGAGATACTTCAATGCAGGATTTCAAATAGTAGAGAAAAAACATAAAGATATTTTTAAACAAATGGTAGATTTCTATTTTGATAATAGAGAAGATATAATAAATACTCAATCAACGTACCATGTTGGAACAGATCAACCAATAATAAACTTTCTTGTTAACCTTAATCATGAAACAAAAATATTACCGTATCAATTTTGTATGGTAGATTTACATAGAAAGGGATTATTAACAGAAGACTTATTATATTGTGATGTTATGCCTGGTATATATCAATTCAACGCAATACCTGAAAATCCTAATGCTGAAAAAACTCTATATTATATGCAAAAAACATACGAAAAATTATACGGAAAATTATGAAAGTAGCAATACACCAACCAGAACATTTTCCATACATGGGCTTTTTTGAAAAAATGAAGTCTGTAGATTTATTTGTAATATTGGATGATGTTAAATTCCAAGGCAAAAGAAATTGGCAAAATAGAAATTTAATAAAGTTAAAGAACGGTGCTGATTTTTGGCTAACTGTTCCAATAGCTAAAAATAGTTATGACTTAAAAATAAATGAAGTTCAACTAGCACCAGATTATGGCTGGAAAAAAAAATTATTAAAAACTGTCAAGCTTAATTTAGGTTTAGACTTAACTGATGTATATAATTCTGAAACGCTAATGGAAGTGAATATGAAATCTATAAAATACTGTAGAGAACAATTAGATATTACAACACCCATGGTTTTTGCATCTGATATGAATGTACTAGGAACAAAGACAGAAAGAATATATAATATTTGCAAAGGTGTAAATGCAACTAAATATATATCAGGACATGGGTCAAAGGAATATATGGATTTACCAGTTTTTAAGGACATTGATGTTGAATTTATTGAACCAACCCTAACAAATAATTATTCTACAATATATAACTTAAGATGCTAAGTGTAAAAAATGAAAAAAATCTTGACGGGAAATTTTTATGTGGGAGAAACAAATGAATAGTGTATTTTTAACAGAACTAACGGTAGCTGGAGAACCAATAAGCGGTAAGTTAGATCCTCAAGGCCTAAATAATAGGACTGTTGAATCTTGGATATTGGCAATGGACTGTATAAATCTACCAATATATAGTGTTCTTGAAGAAGCTACAAAGTATGACCTAGACGCGTATGTGGTAATTCCAAAAGGCCCAGAACAAACTGATTATTTAATTGCTGCTCATCCAGACCTTATTCAAAACTTAAAGTCAAAATTTAACAGTGTTTATGTAATACAAGAAGGCGAGGTAGGATACTATAGTCGCCGCAGTGTGACACATCAAGTTTGGTGGTATAGTCAATTGTATTATAGTGATAGATTATATGTGCATAATCAATATGATACTAAATATTTTAAAGGATTGTTTCCAAACTTAGATATTAGAGTAATAAGGACAATGATGTCAGATTCAACAATAGATAAATCAAAACTATTACCAAAAGAAGAAAGGGCAATATTATGCGGACCTATGACTTACGATTACTTGGGATTTAATCAAGCAATAGTTGCTCAAGAATTAGGGTGCCCTATAGATATACCACCTATGGGTGGAGATAGAATGCCAAAAGATTCTTACGATATGGCAAAAGCAACTGGTGTTAACTATCTACATTATCAAACATTTACAAGTTGGATGTATAATCTTAGCAAATATAAATACGCATATATGATGGGAGCAGGAACAGCTGCTGGGTCTTTTGCATTAAATTGCGCGTGTGTAGGAGTACCCTGTATAGGAGATAATAGGGCAGACACACAATTATTGCTGTATCCTGAATTAGCAGTAGATATTTATGATTTACAACATGCAAGAGAATTAACTGTAAAATTAAGAGATGATAAAGATTTCTATAGTGATACGGTTAAATATGCAAATGATATTTATATCAAAGAATTCACATCTAAAAGGTTACGAGAAATGTTAAAATGAAAATAAGCTTAATACAGCCAGGTCGAAACAATTTAAAATATCTTAAATGGTCTTACGACTCAATAAGAAAAAACCAAGGAAATCATGAAGTAGAAATTTGCGTAGCTGATGACTTTTCAAATGACGGTACATGGGAATGGTGCAAAGAGATGATGGAGCATGATTCACATTTTAAAGCAATTAGAAACAACGGTCCTACTAGGCTAGGGCATACAATATTATATGATAGACTAGTTAACGAAGTAGCTACCCATGATATTTGTATGATATACCATGCAGATATGTATTTATGTCCCTTAGCAATTGACTCAATAGAATCGAATTTAAAGCCCAATACAATTGTATCATTGACAAGAATAGAACCGCCGTTACATCCACCAGGACCAGAAAAAATATTGCAAGACTTTGGAATAGAGCCTGAAGAGTTTAATGAAGCTGCATTGTTTGCATACCTACAATCAACTGATAAAGATCGAGAGATTAAAACAACAGAAGGTATATTCGCTCCATGGGCATTCTATAAAAAAGACTTTCAAGAGATAGGAGGCCACGACCCATTATATGCCCCTCAATCAAAAGAAGATTCCGATATATTTAATAGGTTCCAATTAAATGGAATAAGGTTTGTGCAAACATGGAAAGGCTGTGTATACCATATGACGTGTAGAGGATCTAGATTTGCAGATGGAGCTAAAAGAAATCCTGGCGGAGAAGTCTTTATGAAGAATAGGGAAACAAACGAATGGCTTACACAGAATGCAAAAGCAACAAGGGAGTTTATTCGTAAATGGGGCCATTTCTGCAAACATGATACACTATTAAAACCTATTATACCACCTAAGTATGATATAGGGTTTGTAATACAGAATGGCAGCATGCAACTATTAGAAGCACTTGAACCATGGTGCAGTACTGTATATATGGATGATGCAAATGGTGCCCAGTATATGCAATATGTTGAGAGAGAAAACACTTCATTTGATTTAAGTGAAAAAATTATCCCACATGATAGCAAACCACAAAACGGAATATTAGTATCAATAGATGGTAATATATTTAACCAACAAGATTTTCAGTATATTAACCAAATATCTGAAATAATAAGTGATAGTGGAAAAATTGGAACATTTCAATTAGGAAACTTAAGCATAACAATTAAAAACTTAAAAACTTATGAAAAAAGCTTAATAAAAGTTTCATAACACAAATATTTTTATTATATTAACTATACAAAATTATAACAAAGGAGAATTAAAATGGCAAGTAAAATTAACAAAGACGGAAAAACAGAAATTCAACTGTACTTAAAATCAGCATTGGAATCATTAGCTGAGACACTAGATAAAAATGGTAGTCTAAATAGTGTTCAACCTCAATTAGAATTAATATGGAAGACCATATATGATATTGAAAATAATTGGGAAGAAATTAAAACAAAATAATATGCAAAAAGTAATAGTAACAGGTGGAGCTGGTTTTATAGGTTCTCACATGGTTGATAGGTTAATAGGGATGGGCATCCAGGTATCCATTATAGATGATTTCTCAACAGGTAAGGTAGAGAATGTGAATCCAGCAGCGTATTGTTGGAAACAAGATTTAGCGACTGTAGATATGAAGGAATTGACAAGCTTCTTAGATGGAGTAGACACAGTTTTTCATATGGCAGCTTTAGCTAGAGTACAGCCATCAATAGAAGAACCTGTTTCGTTCCACAATGCAAATGTAAATTCAACACATAACCTACTATCGGCCTGCAAAGACGCTGGAGTAAAAAAGTTTATATTTAGTTCTTCAAGTTCAGTATATGGAGAGGCAAAAATACCTACAGGTGAAAGTCACATATTGAATCCTATATCCCCATATGCTTTACATAAACTAATAGGTGAACAATACTGTACTTTATTTAGCAAATTATATGATATAGACACAGTATGTCTAAGATATTTTAATGTATATGGAAATAGAATGTCTTTAGACGGAGCATATCGTTTAGCAATTCCAATATTCGCATCACAAATTAAAGAAGGAAAACCTTGTACAATATTTAATGATGGAAATCAAAGAAGAGATTTTGTACATGTAGATGATGTAGTAGACGCAAATATATTGGTAGCTACCCATAACAACAAATTCAGTGGTGAACAATATAATATAGGAACGGGCAAAAGTATATCTGTTAACGAAATAGTAGACTTATTAGGAGGAGAAAAAAGTTACAGTAAGACTGTTATAGAACCCTTTGAAACACTATCGTGCACAGCAAAAATAAATTTAGATTTGGATTGGGAGGCCAAAAGAAGTTTTAGTGGTTGGATATCTAAATATAAGGAGAATTTAGGTTTATGAAATTACTAGGATTAGACAAAGTTTTTTGTTTATCTCCTCATCCAGATGATGTGGAGTTGGCAATGCTTGGTACAATAAAAAAATACACCGGTACTAAATTTGATGTTATTTGTTTGTGTCAAGGTAGTGATCATGACCCGTCAACAAGCGAAAACAGATTACAAGAAGTTAAAGATGTATGGAAGCAGGCAAACTGCCCAAATGTAGAATTATTATTTTCAGGAACTAAATATATCAAGGATTATGGTCCAGATGATTGGATAACATATTTGGAAAAAACATATATAACTGGTGGAAACTATGATGCAATATTTTTACCAAATGAATATGATTCTCATTGGGAACACAGGATAATATCTAATCTTGGTCCAGCCTTAATAAGGGCATCTAAAATAAGTCTTATACAATATTATACTCCAAGTACCCAAGATGATTGGGATCCTAATTTTTATGTAGATATTACAACAGTATATGATTCTAAACTAGAAGCTTTAACTCTGTTTGGGTCACAAGCCCACAGATACTATTTTAAGAAAAAGGTATTAAATTCTTTTCATAGTGATTTTCAGTGTTGTAAAAAGGGTATGGACTGGGTAGAGAAATTTAAAATATTAAACTTTTTTGAGGGATAACATGATAGTAGTAACAGGAGGAGCAGGTTTTATTGGTACTAATTTATGTAAAAGATTAGTAGAAATGGGAAAACAAGTTGTATGTATAGATGATTATTCATCTGG
>TARA_R110000851_G_scaffold327830_1_pt1 | contig 33021 bp, 30 predicted proteins | sample TARA_R110000851 | Tara Oceans TARA_R110000851 (sample SAMEA4397627) | marine metagenome | biome: Polar Biome; feature: [DCM] deep chlorophyll maximum layer (ENVO:01000326); material: water (ENVO:00002006), including particulate matter (ENVO:01000060) such as... | depth 17 m
GCAAAGACGCAAAGAACGCAAAGGATATTTACTCATTTCTCTGCGTCCTCTGCGGCTCAGCGGTTAAAATAGTACCGCAAAGGCGCAGGGAACGCAAAGATTTTGAATTATAAATAATGTTAGTTTTAATTTTCTAAAATTTTTAAATAGGACTTTATCACTTTCTCCCAAGTAAAATCTTGTGACCATTTTTTTGCTTTTTGGGAATAGGGTTCATAATTGTTTAATATTTCTTCCAATGCATCAGCCAATTGATTAGGGTCTTTGGGGTTAATCAACTTGCCGGAAACTCCATCGTCTATTGCATCTTCAATGCCACAGCCTAAAGATCCGATTGCGGGTATTCCCAAGGCGTTGGCTTCCAAAATGGCAATTCCAAAGCCTTCGGCATCGCCTGACTTTGTGGTTTCGCTCAACATAACAAAAACATCGGTTTGCTGCAGCAATTCTATTTTTTCTTCTTCCGAAACTTTTCCAAAGAAAACCACCGCCTCCTCTACTCCCAAATTTAGAGCTAATTTCTCCAATCTATCCCTGTCAGTTGGAATGCCGACTATATGATACTTGAGGTCGGGATACTTTTTTAAAAGAAATGGCAAGGCATTAATAATATTTTGCTGCCCCTTACGCTGGGTTACATTGCCAACGGTTATCAACACAGGAACGGGGTCATTTTTAGTTTCAACAGTAACAGGAAGTTTAATTTGGAATCCATTCGGAACAACTTTAATTTTCTTAAGAGAAAGATGCGAAACCAAGGATTTGGTATAATTGCTTACAGCGATTATTCTATCAAAACGTTTTAATGATAAATCCGTAAGGTTTCGAAGTATTATATTGGGTAAACGCACTTCACTGCCGTGAATGATGGCTATAAATTTTTTTTTAGAGAAAAAAGTGAGGAAGGCGCCTAGCCAGAGTGAAAACTTACCGGAACAAATAATGAGTTCGTTGTGACGAAGCAGTGAAAAGGCAGTGGCAATACGGTTAAGGTAGCTGCGGAAAATTATTTTTTTTCGTGCAATCCGAATTACTTCAAAAGAGAGTTTTTTATCAAAAACTTTTTCAGCTTCGCCATTGGCTGATCGGGCGTCGCATACCAATTGAATTTCAAAACCATTATCCTGCAAACCTTTCGCCAAATTATAGGCGTGGTTGCCAATGCCACCCGGTTGGGGAGGAAATTCGGAGGTGAGTATAAGGATTTTAGGCATTAAATTTAGGGTTTGAAAATCATTATTAATACGTACATTTTTTTACCGCAGAGACGCAGAGAACGCAGAGTAACAAATTAAGGGCATCTATACCTTTGCGCCCTCTGCGCCTCTGCGGTTAAGAATCGGCACCTAGTTGTCCAATTAAAGCCCCTTCTATTAACTTTTTCGATGCCAATCGCCAAGAAATAAACACCTGCAAAACTACGAATGGAAACAAAAATAGGGAGATTAGCATCCCCAAGGCCAACATTTTTTTGTTTTTCTTGTAGCGGTACGGGATTATGGATTGGGGCACGCTTCTCATAATGGCCAATAAAGCTCTTTTTCTTCCAAAGTATTTTCGATAGAGATACAGCACGCTGGGGATGGGCCGTGGAGCAAAGAGTTTTTTTGGACGGAAGGCATCCCAGCTTCCCATTTCCCGCAAGCCGCCAGAACCAACCTTTAAGTGTATTCTTCCGGCATAGGGATTTGAAATATTTTTGTAACCATTTAAATAAGCCCTTAAACCAAATTCACCATCTCCCATACGTTGTTTCTCAAATTGACGGTCGAAAAGACCAATCTCTTTAAAAACCTGCTTTCGTATGAGCACGTTACCTGTATCTATTTGATCTGAAATTCTAAAGTAGGAATAATTCTTCGGGACTTCAGCACCCACGGCAGAAATGGAAATGCCAGAGGAAATTTCAGATTTGAAATAATCGAGACATTTAAGGTGATTGGTAATCCAAATGGATTCTACCCTACTGTCATCATCAAAAAGGAGAATGTATTCCCCTTTTGAAATTTCAATGGCGTGGTTTCTGGCAAGCCAAAGCGCACGTTCGGTTTGTTGTACAAGTTGAATTTCTAAATTAAACTTTTTGTAGAAATCTGCCTGAAACGGAGTGGATTGATCTACCACAATTACTTCAAAATTGGTGTACTCCTGTTTTTCCAAATCCTCCAGAACATCCTTTAAATATTCATAACGATTCAGCGTGGGAATAACGATACTCACCAAAGGATTTTGGGACACCAAAGATGACTGAAAAGAATACCATTCTGAATATATAATAGGATGCAGTTGATAATTACTTCTTTTTACATCGCTACTCTTTTTCCAAGCAAAAATTTCACTGTGCGGATTTTTAAAAGAAAAGAGTCGCAACATCAAAACATAGAAAACCCAAACTTGATGAAAGTATTTCCGCAGAAAACGGTATTCGTCCACGAGGGGAACCTTTTCAAAGGAAGTATAAACCTCTGCGTTTCCTATATATCCTTTATTAACCGCCTGCCATGAGAGATCGTATTCCCTTGCTTTTTCACTTTTGAAATTTGGTTCTGGCTGTAGTTGTGCTACAATCTCTTCAGGAAGTTCATTATACTTTGGAAAAATGGAGGTTCCATCTTTTCTATTTAATTGAAAATAATGGGTAGGCTGAAGGTATTTTAAGAAGTGGAACAACATCAAGAAATTGTTTTCGGTAAAGGGGCATTTTGTTCAATTCCTTTTAAGTATGAAAAGTACGGTTTCTCATTGGGCAAAAGTAATAGATGACATTTTCCCCTTGTTTTTACGGGTTCACCAGAGATCAATTCTTCGGCCGTTTTCAAGTACCAAACTCTATAATCCATTTTTCTGCTCCACGCTATCATCATTTCCGTGGCCTTTTTCATGCCAAGGTTCTTTACATTGTGCATTTCCACAAAAAAAGTGCATTTGGTTTCTTTGGCCAAGGTTTTTGCTCCTTCCATAACCAATGTCTCTGCTCCTTCCACATCAATTTTAACAAGGTCGGGCCTTAAACCGTAATAGGAATACAGATAATCCAAGGTAACGGTTGTTACATTTTTAAAGGAGTTAACAGCAGCTGCCGACTCAGCATGGCTTGAGTGCATACTGCCTGCAGCACCAGCACCAAGTGTATAAAACTTAACCATTTCATTAAGTTTATCACTCACAAAAGCTGAATAATAGCGAGCCTTAAACCCCAAATTATTATTTAAGAGATTGCCTTGCGCCTTTTGTAAAGCCAAAGGATTGGGGTCTACCAAAACATAGTCCCTATCAGGGTCTTGTATCATTGCCAGAAGCGCTGTATAACCAATATTGGCACCAATATCAAAAATAACTTTGTGATGTTTCGCCAAATAGAAAAACCAAGCGTCGTCTTGATCGGGAGTAGCACGAATAGTTTCCGAATAGGTAATTAGTGGAATGCCGCAAAGGGACGAAGATTTGAGTTTAGTATCATTCTTTTTTATGGAATAGTATATGCCCGAAAGCCATTTTTTAAATTTCATCTGTCTTTGATATTTGATTCAAAAAATTCTTAAAAAACCCTCCCATAGTCAACTTCTCCTGCCATAAGGTCCTGTTTGCATGCTGTAAATCTATAAAATCATTCTTAGAAAGTGCCTCGTGAAACTCCTTTACTTTTTGGGCTACTTGAGTACGCTCCTTATAATCCACCCACACCACCTGCTTTTTCCAATCGATTTCGTTGTCAAAGGGCAAGGCACAATCAGTATTTATAAAAACGGGGATTCTGCCCATGGCCAAGGTTTCGTAAAACCGAACGGAGAAATTGCCAGCCCCTCGCACGCAAACTACGTAGTCTGAATCTTTCAAGTTGTTGTAAAATTCCAAGGTAGTCCTGTGTGTGTCTTTATGCTCCGTAATTCCGGCCCTATATTTTTTTCTAAGTATAAAATTGGTTTCCGCAAACGAAGCTTGCTTTAACCTTTTTAAAACTGAAGCTCTTAAAAAAGATGTGGATAACAGTTGCTGGGCTTCGTCTTTTGACTTTCCAATAAAGCTTTTTAGATTTCGCAAGGATGTTTTGAAAACCTCTTTTGCGGCATTGAAAGCAGAAGGATTGGCTTGTCCGCAAAAACCAACTACAGCTTTTGTTTGATAGGGTCTTTCAAAAATTTTATCTGTCTTAAAATACTTTTTTAAGGGATCGGCAATAAACGCTGGAAGTGCGTATTCGTTGTTGGTAAATTTAGATTTATAACCGCTGGGACGAAGTACAATCAGATTTCCGTAATAAGGAATCCGCACTCCAAAATCGCCTGCGTTAAAGGCAATCACCTTTTTGTTGGCGGCAGCACATTCTTTTACGAAATTGATGGCGAGCTTTTGCTGTTTTGTTTTTAGGTAATAATTCCAGGCCATGGGCAACAGCACTGCATCGGCCGCTTCCAGCTCCTCTACAAATTCAAAAGCGCGTTCTGAAAGTCCGTACAAGGCTATCCGCTCCGCGTCGGTAAAACCTTCATTTTTAATAAAAGGCTTGAGCAAAGGAAAAACCAATCCGCGGTGGGCTTTGTTGTAGTGGGATTTTGGGTAGTAGAGTTTCACGTAGGTAAATATAGTGTTTAGGATATTATAATTTAAGTCGGAAGGGGTTCTCGATACATTTTTTATTTTCGCTATCGCTCCAAATAAAAAACACTCGAACTGACAGAGGGAAGCCAATTGTCAGGTCGAGTGAATTTGAGGGAGGCGGGAGCCGAACTCAAATTTGTATCGAGACCAGTTTGCAGAGAAAAACAGCCTTTGCAGATAAAGGGTTCTCGATACATTTTTTATTTTCCGCTATCGCTCCAAACAAAAAACACTCGAACTGACAGAGGAAGGCAGAGCAACGGTTCTCGATACATTTTTCAACACCGCTAACGCTATGTTGAAAAACACTCGAACTGACAGAGTTAAGACGATTGTCAGGTCGAGTGAATTTGAGGGAGGCGGCAGCCGAACGCAAATTTGTATCGAGACCCTTTATTTATTAAACTTCTTTTTAGCAAGGTTCGGCAATTTATTATATTCTTCATTGATCAGAGCCTCTTTTTTAGCCTTTGACCATTTTTTGATTTGTTTTTCCGTCGATATAGCCATGGTTATCTCCGTAAAAGTGCAATAGTATACCAGTTCAACGGGTAGTCTGGAAGAAGTATAACTGTTTAAATGTTTTCGGTGTTGATGGTCTTCCAATCGCTGGGTCAGATTGGAAGTTACCCCAGTGTAATAAGTACCGTCTGAACAGGAAAGGATATATACGTAATAGGTTTTCATAAAATTAAAGTAAGAAAAATTTGGAGATTTTTTCGCGAAAGGGTTCTCGATACATTTTTTATTTTCCACTATCGTTCCAAATAAAAAACACTCGAACTGACAAAAGTAGGCCGAATGTCAGGTCGAGTGAATTTGAGGGAGGCGGCAGCCGAACTCAAATTTGTATCGAGACCATTTTTTGCTGGGGAGACAGCTTTTGCAGAACAAGGGTTCTCGATACATTTCGACAAGCTCAATACAAGCATTTTTTATTTTCCGCTACCGCTCCAAATAAAAAACACTCGAACTGACAGAGGAAGGCAGAGCAACGGTTCTCGATACATTTTTTTAACACCGCTAACGCTATGTTGAAAAACACTCGAACTGACATAGGGAGGCCGTGAAAGGTTCTCGATGCAAATCCTAAAATGCTATCTCATTTTCAGATTCACTCGAACTGACAGAGGGATTAAGAGTAAAAATTCAAAAACTCCTTCTGTTGCTTTTCAATATTAAATTCTTCCTTCACGCGTTTTTGAGCGTTTTGTGATATTGTTGATTTCTCTTCGGGACTTAGGGCCACTACTTTACTGATTGTTTGCGCCAAAGCGTTTGGAGCGTATTTCTGTACTACCCAGCCCGTTAGTTCGTGAAGCACATTTTCGGATAGTCCCTCGGCATTACTTACTATACAGAGCTTGCCCATGGCCTGTGCCTCCAATACGGCATTGCAAAAGCCTTCCTGTAAACTGTATTGGATATATATACTTGCACTCTCCAATTCATGCTTTACCTGATGATGCGGTAATTTTCCCAAAAATAGAACCTCATTTCTTAAACCCAACTCATAGGCCGCAAAGGCGATGCGCTCATATTCGGGTCCCTCTCCTATAATCTTATAGGTAAAATTCAAGCCTTGCGCTTTCAAAATCGCCAAGGCTTCAATAGTGTGTACAAAGCCTTTTTTCCAATGCAGGCGACCGGTGGTCAAAAAAACTATATTTTTGGGTTCCTGAAAATCGGTTGGTTTTGATTGAAATAAATTAATATCAATTGCAGGGGTAATTTTTTCAATAGGAATACTGTCTGGTAGCCCATGCTTTTTTGCCAATACCAGTAGATCATTAGATATGGTATGCCCTTTATTCAAATATTTCCACAGCATTCTATAACAATCTGGTTGTTTCACTGGATAAACGGCAATATCAAACCCCCGAAAGCTCACCGCCATTTTTGCATTTATTGCTTTGGCCACCGTCTCACTGCCCAATGCTAAGGTCGCAAACCCAAAGTGCAGCCAGTCCAACTTGGCTTTTAGCAAATGTGCGTTTAGATATATCTTTTTAAAAATTTGAAGAAAACCATTGCCATCTTTCCGTTCCAGTTCTATATAACGCATTATCACGGGAAAGTGGGGCAATAGCAAAAAAAATTCCTTTATAAAATACAAAAGCTGCAAAAATGGGTTACGACTAATGTTTGGGGCTTTTATAACGGGACATAAAGTAAAACCATTTTTATTAGTTTGACAATATAGGCTAACTGAAATACCATTCTCTTTTAATCCCTTAATCTTGGAATAAAAAAAGGTTTCGGAATAACCAGGGGATTGGGAAAGGACAATGCCGATGCGCATAGCTATTTCGATTTCATTAATTTTTTATATAACTTCTGATGAGCTTCTATAAATTTTTTATAATTAAAGTTTTCTTTTACATATTCACGAAGTTCATTTCCCAATTTTTTTCTTTCTGCTTCTGAAAGCATTTTTAAATCAAGAATTTTTTGGGATAATAGTATTTCGTTTCCAGCTTCAAATAAAAGATTTTTAAAATCTTTAAGCACATAATTAACCCCTGAAATATCGGATCCCAAAACCGGAGCTCCCATACTCATAGCCTCAACCAAAGCCATGGGCATGCCTTCTTTTCGTCCTTCGTTTAAAGTTGGAATTACATATAGGTCTGAAGCTGCTATATACGGTCGCACATCAGATTTTTTTCCTAGAAATTCCACTTGTTGCCCCATATTTAAATCCTTGCACAAAGATGCCAAGTAGCTACCATACTCATTTGCATTATCGCCCAATACCGTCAGTTTTATTGCTGCGTCATTAAGCTTTTTAATGGCTTTTATCAAGACTTCCACTCCCTTTACCGGTACCAAATTGGCAACAGTAATTATATTGAATACCTGAACACTATTGGATTTTTCGGGAAAGTGATTAGGATTATAAAAATCAGTATCTATCCCCAACGGAATGAGCCTTTGACATTTTTTCCTTGGAAAATAGCTCCGCATTTCATCATTAATTGTGATAATAAAACTTGCAAGATAACTTCTTATTTTCCAGTGTCTGTTACCCCAGCTCATAGCCTTTTTGGTATAAATCCATTTTGCACCTGCCCATCTTGTTGCCAAAACTTCGGTCCAATCACTGCTCCAATGCCATGAATGGACAATATCGAATTTATTTTCTTTTATGAATTTTCGTATTCCCCTTATTCGTGGCAATAAGGTAAGGTACGGACGGTAGGGTGTAGTGGTTTCAACAATATGGATTGGCACCCCCAAACTTTCAATTTCCTTAAAAAATGCTCCACGATTACTTGAACAGGCTATTTCTACTTCATATATTCCTTTATCCAATCCTTTTACCAGATCATATAACACTTTACCGCTACCTGCGGTATCAAAATTTGGGATGGTATATAATATCTTTAATTTTGACATATTTAATGCATAGTCAAAACTCCAATTCCATATTTTCGTTGATTTGGATCTTGAATAAATTCTACAAATTCATAATCGCTCTTAATTTCATTCCATAGTTTATCCACATAACAATCAAGTTTATGATGGTATTCGGTATCAACAATATCGTGAAAGCCTATTAGCCCGCCAGATTTCACCAAGGATTTATACATTTCAAAATCGCTCTTTACGCCATCATATCTGTGATCTCCATCTATAAAGAGAAAATCTATCTTTTCACCATTTAAAACTTTTTTAAGCTTTTCCAGAGTTTCGGAGTTATGTGAATCTCCTAAAATAATTGAAACTTTAGCATTTTTATCATCTGAAACAAAATACTTCATAAAAGGAATTTTCTTTTGAGGAAAGCCTCCTCCATGGATTCCACCGGGCAAATCGATTGATATAAGATGCTTTGGCTTTAAGAAACGAGCCCAAATAAAAAAAGAACCACCCTTTTTAGTTCCTATTTCCACTACAATTTTAGGATTATGTGATTGTATGTAGGTAGCAAATGATTTAAATTCACTTTCAAACTGATTTAATGATACCCTATCATAATAACCCCGACCCACATAATTTTGAGCAAAATTATAGATACTATCAAAGTCGGTAAACTTAAAGGATTTTTTAAGTTTGTATTTTGAATATTGAAATGCGATAAAGTCGAAAAGATCCCTTTTTTTCATTTAAAACTTATTTTTCAAATAATCCTTAATTCTATTTTGCAAATATGGTAACCATCTGGGGTCTTTTGGACTTTGGGGATAATATCGGAAAAATTTAAAAGGAAAAGCAAAGAGCTTGGCTGCTCCCAATTCCATTAGATTTTGTGTGGTTTTAGCATATTTATAATCTTCTTTTGAAATAATTTCAGGATATTCATAAGCAAAACTCCGCAACAATTCCCTAGTCGCTGCAAACTGTTGTTTTTTATTAGATGTTACGGATGTTCTGTCGTTCCTTCTATCCAAACGAACCAAGACCTCATGTAATCCATAAATTTTTGATACTAATGAAAACCGCAATATATATGTCCAATCAACACTAATGCTTGGGTAATGTTTTGTAAAATACAAACCATTGTCAATATGCACGGATTTTCTAAAAATCATACAACTATTTACTACTTTTATTTGATGGCGATAGTTCAATAAAAATAAATCCTTTCCCTCTGGATACTGATTTCCAGCCACCAAAATTCCAGGAAATTTTGAGCTTACCTTTTCCCCATCCCAAAATTCGGCAATTCCAGACACCAAACCTATGTCCTTTTTAGAATCCAGTATATCTACCTGTAATTGCAAACGATTGGGATAATAGTAATCATCCTGCTCTGCCACTGCAATGTATTCTCCTTGGGTATTGGCAACCAATCGGTTCATAGTAGGACCTAATCCGAGATTTTTTTCATTTTTTAAAATAAGCATATTTTGGAAAGAAGCTTGATAGGTCTTTAAAATTTCCTCTGAATTATCGCTCGTTCCATCAATGCAGGCCACCAATTCAAAATCCTGGAAAGTTTGTTCAACTAGACTTTCCAAAGTTGTTTTCAAAGTTTTCTCACCGTTGTATATTGGCAGTATTACTGATACCTTCATAAGCTATTCATTCCACTGTTTCCAGACTGCCAAGGTAAGCAATATACTCAACGGATGCGAATAGGTAACCGAATCCATAGTTTTAAAACTGTTATAAAATCGTGCCAGCAAAGGTTTTGAAATAAAGGGGTGCAGATTCTCCCCAAAGAGCCATTGCTGTAATTTTTCATCATTTTCCATCCCTAAAAACTGTAATTCCCAATTGCGCTGTATATAAGGTTTGCCCATTTTATTCCTCACTTCCCGTTTGAGCTTACTTCCTATTCTATAAGGAAGGTTATTTGGGGATTTATTTTTTTCAAATGTATAAAGATTGAAAGGTCTATGGTCTTGCCAGGTTATTTTAGCCAAGTCGGGATTCTGTTGTTTTATATAGGCAATTTGAAGTTTTCTATCTGCCAAATATTCCTCAGGAACCGAACATATAAACTTACACATTCTGTCATCATAGTAAGGCAAGGTTATGGGGTGCGCAGCCTCAAAAACCGAAAGGTTTACAGAGGTCCACCGGGGAGCCCAATACATGCTCTTAAAGGCGCGGAGTTTGGCACTTGGATTAGCTATTTTAATATTATTTAGTAAAGAAGCAATCCTTTCACAGAAATAACTTTCAAAATCGCCTTCCAAATTCCATTCCTGCCACAGTGCTGTGGCGAGTTCCATTCCTCCTTTTTTGACTATCTTTTTTAAGAGTATTTCCAGCAGATCTGACGCTCTAGTTCCTTCCGGCGCTCCACGGTCAAATAGCACATCGCCCCAATGCCCTAATGAAAAAACACCTTCCATTTTTTTGAGTTCATCCAAAATGGCCAATTGTCTTGGGTGCGTGAACTCGGAATAGCACCCGTTTATGGATGCAAGCGTCTCCAATTTTGGCCAGAGATAGCCTTGTTCAATGGTGAATTCCTTAAAATAAAAATTAGAGGCTTTAGCAATTTTTTTACCAATCGCGCTTTCTGAATACCCACCTTTAAAGGAGTAGCTGCAGGCCGTAACCTCTTTTTTTAGCTTTGCCAGAGCAAGAGCCTGTGTGCGGCTATCCAAGCCCCCTGAAAGCGGGAGAATTACCTTATTGTCTTTTACCTGTTCAGCGATTATCTGTTCAAAAAGCGAAGTGAATTCTTCCAAAGCAGTTTCAAAGCTGATATCCCTTGGACTGTAATGCCATTGAAACCACGGTTTACTTTCAATTAAAAAACCGTTTTCATCAAGTGTATTTTCGGAAGCGGCGGGCAGTACTTTTTTGTTTTTCCAATAGGTATCCGTATCGAGAAAGAAGCCCGTTGCGGCGAAGATGCAGATGGCTTTTTTGTCGAGTTCCTGGGGTGCATGGACTTCGGCAAACTGTTGATGTGATGGAATTATGGGCGTTTTGATTTTAGTCACGGCTTGGGGAAGGTATTTTGGTGTGGTAAATATAGAAAATTAAGAGCTTGAACGTTGAACGCTTATCCTTTAAAAGTTTAACCACAGAGGCACAGAGTTCACAAAGGGCTCTGTGCCCTCTGTGCCTTTGTGGAAAAAAACCCTATCTCGCATTTAAGGAAAGAACCGCATAATACAAATCCTCCATTCCTTTAACCATCTGTTCCTCGTTATGTTGTTGTTCCACTTTTTTCCGAGCCTCCAAACGTACTTCTTCAACCTTATTTAGGGATAACCCTAAAAAATCCTCAATTGCTCCCGCCAATGCCTGAGGATTACGTGTAGGCACCAACCAACCTTCCTTATCATTTGTAATCAATTCCGGTACTCCCCCACAGTCTGTACTGATTACCGGTAGCCCAATGGCCATAGCCTCCACCACCACATTCGGGATGCCCTCTTCCAAACTGGGCATCAAAAGCAGGGAAGTTTCCTGCATTAGGCTGAATACCTCCGATTGCGGCTTTCGTCTTTCTAAGAGTATATAATTTTTTAACCCAAGATTGTCCACTAAAAACTGTAGCTCCTCATCGCCTGCACCGCCAATAATGGTATATTGGAATGGAACACCTTTTTTCTTTAAAAATTTACAGCTTTGTAAGGCATACTCATAGCCCTTAATCCAATGCGTCCTACCAATAGAGAGTATTTTTAATGGATTGGAACGATTATAGTTTTTTGAAAATGGAATTTCATCCAAATTGAGGCCTGTGTAAATGATATGATCTATCTTTTTTGGAGCGTTCCAAATTCTATTGCCATTTGCTGCAATGGCTTTGGAAACGGAATGAAAGCCAGCTATTTTGGGATACCATTTATTTAAATATTCAAAATTTGCTTCATCAACAAAAGGACGGACGTTGCTGTGAAATCCGCGTTGGCTCAAAGCAACCGGTATTTTTTGTTCCATAAGAACTTCTTCAAACCACGGAATTACGGAGGGCCATTGTAAATGAATAATATCAGGATTTATTTTATGTAGTACTAGGTTTAGATTCTCTTGTTGCAATTCTTGTTTTTTGCCTTTCAATAGTTTTCTAAAAGTGAAAATGATATTCTTCAAATTTCCAGCAAGCAACCGCAACTTTAAAGTTGTAATTACAAAATTGAATTTGCTCTGGTTACTTCCCAAGGAGATATAGTGTACCCCAGCTATGGGCGTTGCCAGTTTTTCGTTGAACCCCAAAATAAAAACCTCATGCTTTAAAACCAGTCCCTTTACCAAACGATTGATAAATGGCGTGGTCTTAAAACTACCATCGAAGATTATTATTTTGAGCCTCTCTTTTTTCAAATTATTATAATCCTATTTATTTATTATAATACGTTTTTCCTTATTGAAAATGTATTTTTCAATAATTTTATTTTGTATTAATGAATCCATAGCTTTTGATATTATATTGGCTCCTTTATAATTTAAATGTTCCAAATCTTTATATCCATAATCAGGGATATTAAAATCATTAAAGTCGATAAATGGAATATTAGTAAATTTCGCAGCATATACGTTAAGATATTTTTTTTCGTTATTTCTCATTTTAAGATATTTATGCTGAGGAGTGCGTATTAAGACTATTTCTTTATTGTTTTGCCTACAAAGCTTAATAATCTTTTCTAAATATTTAATATTAGTAGAATGTTCGCTACTTAGAGGGGCGTTTTTTTTTGTTCTTTCTTGATTTAGTTTTGCCTCCTCCACTGCATTTTTTTCATAATACACATAACCCCCAATGTGATCGATATAATTATGATCATTATTAACATTTCTCAAGAAATTTCTTTTTTGTAAAACCGAGAAACTATTTAAGACAGAGCCGAAATTTTTCCTTACCAGTAAAACTTGATCTTGTAAACTTATGAAAGCACCATATTTTGGATAAAAATGTGAAATTGATTTTTCCCCCCAAATCCATTTATCCATTGCTGAATCAACTTGGTTATTTGTGAATTCTATCATCACTATTTCGATACTTGGATTATCCTTTAAAACCTCTATTAATTTATAATAAGTATAAAAATAGGCCTCCCCAGAATCAGAAATATTCTTAAAATTGGATATTAACGAATCATTATAAGCGCACTCAGGATGTGAATGGCCTATCATTAAATATTTATATTCTATTAGAAATTTAAAATTAGCTTTTTTGCGAATATTCCATGTTTGAATTCCAAACACTATCAGACAAGCTACTAATAGCAAAACAAAGAATAAACCAAACTGTTTTAAAAACCTACCCATCCTTTAAAATTGAAAATAAATAAACTCTTGTTGACTACCACTAAAGATGATGATAATTAAAATCAAGACTATATAGAAAGACCACCTTAAAGCCTTGTTCCTAAAAAATAAGCGCGCCAAAGGAAATTCTTGTTTTCTCCCTAACCACTCTAAGATCATAAACATTAAAATTAGTGTAAAAAGATCTGTTGGTCGAATGGTTGGGATTTTAAAAAGAGAGGTATTAGCAATTCCCTTTATGTATTGAAAAGCATGTTGCATATTCTCAGCTCTAAAGAAAATCCAAGCAAATACTGTCAAGAAAAAAGTAAACACAATTTTCAAAAATTCCTTAAAACGGGGTAAATAGCTCTTCGCTGCAACAATGTCCAAATACTGCCTATTTCTATTTGCAAGCAATAGAGGGATAAAATAAAGGGCATTTAGAAAACCCCAAAAGATAAAGGTCCAATTGGCCCCGTGCCAAAAACCACTTACAATAAAAACGATAAAAATATTGCGAATTTGTTGATACTTAGAGCCTCTAGAACCTCCTAAAGGAATATATAAATAATCGCGAAACCAGGTGGAAAGTGAGATGTGCCAACGACGCCAAAACTCAGCTATATTCCTAGAAAAATACGGATATTCAAAATTACGCATCAAACGAAAGCCAAATAAACGCGCTGTTCCAATAGCTATGTCTGAATAGCCCGAAAAATCACCGTAGATTTGAAATGTGAAAAATATGGCGCCCAAGAGCAATGTGCTCCCTGAAAAAGTATCGGAACCATCAAAAATCATATTCGCATAATAAGCACAATTATCCGCAATGACCATTTTCTTGAAAAGTCCCCACAAAATCTGTTTTGAACCGATTACGGCCTGTTCATAATCAAATTGGCGTTCCTTTTTAAATTGAGGTAATAACTGTGTTGCCCTTTCAATAGGGCCTGCCACAAGTTGGGGAAAAAAGCTTACAAAGGCAGAAAATGCGACAAAATCCTTTGTTGCATGCATCTTCCTTCGATAAACATCTATGGAATAGCTGAGCGTTTGAAAAGTATAAAAACTAATACCAACCGGTAGGATTATGTTTAGTGAAGTAGCTTTTATTTCCATCCCAAGAAAGGAAAACGAAGCTATAAAATTATCCAAGAAGAAATTATAGTATTTAAAGAACCCTAAAAATCCAAGATTTACCAAAATGCTTATCCAAAGCAGTCCCATTCGTCTTGTTGCATTGGTTTCTCTTTCCAAAGAAATGCCTACCAAATAATCCACTATGGTGCTAAAAAAAATCAAGAAAAGAAACCGCCAATCCCACCAGCCATAAAAAACATAGCTGGCCACCACAATTAAAACATTTTGGACTTTTAAATTTTTGTTGAAAACAAACCAGTATAGCAAAAAAACTATCGGCAAAAAAACGGCAAAATCGAGGGAGTTGAAAATCATTTATCGCTTTATGATTTTAATTAATTTACCATTTTCTGATAAAATTGATTTATGCGCTTTCCCATATTTTTCCAATCCAAACCCAGTGCTTTCTCTCTGGATGATTGACCCATACTGTTCAAAAACTTTTCATCCCGCAATAACGCTACGGTTTTACTCACAAACCGGGCACTATTTCCAGTTTCAACCAAAATATTGGATGTACTTTCCAAATAAGCCCTATTCCCTCCTACTGCACTGGTTATTACAGGAAGACTGCAAGCCATGGCTTCCAATAGAGAATTACAGGCAGTACTATCCAACATAGGTAAGTATAGCAATGATGCCTCTTGGTAAAGCAGGCGCAACTGTTCATCTTTTACACCCGTCAAAATATTTACACAGCTATGGGGAAGTATTTTATCTTTATAAGCCGGATGAATAACTACATTTACTTTTAAATCCTTTACTTTCTCAGCAAGCGTTGGAACCGTTTTATTAAAAGTCTCAAAATCACGCAAATGCTGCCCTACAAATAATAACGTATTCCTTTTCTTATTATAAATATCCGGGACAAAAAATTGTGTATCTACTCCGTGAGGTATATACGCTACATCATCAATCTGCAACCAATCCTTTAAAAAATCCACTTGATTTATACCTACGGCAATGGCAGCATCCAATTTTTGTAAAGCTACCGGATTGGGGATGGTCTGCTTTAAGATCTCTGGCGGTTTGTGAAAGGTGGCACAAAATTTTGTGTTGGGAAAGCTTCTTTTAAAAAAACCCAAATGACGTATATCCCTTTCTCCATTTAAAAAGTGAACTACGTTATTTTGTCCTTTGTTTTCTTTAAGTAGTTGGTATAATTCAATTGCTTTTAAGGTACTTCCTGTAGTATAATTGCCCTTGGCTTGGGTTTGAAATCCCGCAAAAATTTTAGCAAGGCGATATGGAAATTTGGTAGTGCCGTAAATAACATTAGCATCCATATAATCCATCAATCTGCCATAGCCTGAGTTATTGGCATGGTGTGTAGAACGATGGTGGACTAAGTAAACATTCACGACTAAACAAGGGGTTTCTTTAACATAAGCTCCAAGATACGTTTTACATTTTGAACGGGATGTACATGCGTTTCGAAATAGGCTCTTGAATTTTTTGAAAGATGTGCTGCTAATTGCTGATCCTTCAAAACCATCTCTATTTTTTTAATAAGCTCATCATCGGTATTAAAATAGAGTAGCTCTTTTCCTTCCACAAGCGGAGCTGGCAATTCTGTGGTAAGTGGTTCAGCGATTATCACCTTCGCTTGTGAAAGATATTCAGCCATTTTCCAGGCTGGCGAATTTGCCAAGCCTCTTGTATAAATAACTATTTTTGTCTTTTTCATAGCATCCAAATATTTTTCTGGAGCAGAAGGAACATTGGTAAGGCCGTCGCCATACTTTTCATTTGCCACTTTTGAAGGCACAAAACCACCCATAAATTTGTTGGGGAAATGTTGCCTTAATAGTTTTATTAAATGGTAACGCTGCTGGTGGATTTGTTTTACATCTTCATCGTTCTCGTGGAGAAAACAACGGGTTTGAAACATAATACTTTCCTCGAAGGGGCTTTCGTAACTTTCAAAGCGACCAATGTTACGGGAGGTGTTTATAAATTGCCAATGCTTTTGTTGGGCTTTATAGGTTTTCATTAGTCGCTTTATAAAAGACCTATCCCATTTACTATTTAAACGTAGGTTCGTTACGAAAAGACCGAGTAAAAATTTGGGGCTACCGTGTTTGAATTGAGAATGGTTTCCGAATGTAATTCCCAATTTTTGAATTTTTGCTTTTGCGTCCTTTTGTGCCGTAACCACCAGTTCATTTTCAAAATTCCGTTTAAAATAATAATCACAATTCATTAAAGCGGCCTTCGAAAAATGTTCGGCAAAATCATATAAATCTGTAGCAAAGGATATTTCTTTATTGGAAGACCTATCGATTAAAGTATAGAAAGATGTTTTGGGATGCGGACGGGAAGTTGTAGTGATATTCCCTTGCTTATCCACGGAAAGTGCGCCTTTGTTCTTTTTTAGGTATAACTGCACCTTAACCCTTATAAGCCCGATTTTTTCAAGCTCGAAGAGGCCTGTTTGAATATAGGAGGAATGATTGAGTTCCTGTGGGGTGTGGATGATAACGGTACAGGCTGGTTTCATTTTACAAATTAACAAAAACTTGCTCTATAGATGTTCGCAAAGCTTCTTCCGTTTTTTTAAGGCTCCATTTTTCTTCTACTGATTTTCGTGCTTGAATTGAAAGTTGTTGCTGCTTGCCTAAGGATTTAAAATGTTTTAAAATATCTTGTGCATACTCAGCTCTAGAAGTCAAAATTCCATTAATGTCATTTTCAACAATTTCATCAGGGCCTCCCGACCCTTTAATGGCTGCCACGGGAGTACCACAGGCCATTGCCTCTACCATTACCATCCCAAAGGACTCATGAGTACTGGGCAATAATAAAAGATTGGCTTTTTGGTAATAAGGAATTAATTTTACCTGTTCAACACTTACTATGAACTTTAAGTGTTCTACAATTTGCAATTTAATTGCCAATTGTTTTAATTCAGAAAAATAAGTTTCATCACTTATTGGTCCCACAATAGTCAGATTCACGGGCTTATCTTGCTTCTCTAAAAGATAGTGTAGTGTATTTAGACAAAGCTCTATTTGTTTCAAGCGCGATATACGACCTACAAAAAGCAACTCAATAGTACTGGATGGCTTTTCTTTTGGAATAAAAACAGCAGTATCAATCCCCAAGGGCATTACACGAATATTTAGGTCTTTAAAAACACTGTTTTGTAATAATGCTCTCTTTTGGATTTGTGTGTGAACTATTAAATGATGTGCTTTTTGATAGTATTTTTTGGCCGTAAGGTCATCAGAAATGTGAATTCCTCCCAACATTGCCACATATGACTTTTGTTTCTTTACTAACATGTCTGCTAGCTTAAAGCAATAGGCACTGCCATGGCCAGACATATTGATGATGGTTAAATCTGGGGTGTTAAAAAAAGCGTTCCAATAATGAAAAAAGGAATGCTGCTTTCGCCAAGCATGGCGTTTTTTGAGAACAGGTTTGGTTATTGGCCAAAACCTTTTCGTCATTCCATTTATTTTTTTGGAAAAAGGAAAAACACTTCCTGTAAAATAATCCATGGAAACTTCGTAGCCTTCTCCCTGCAACTTTAGCAATGCTCTTTCATGGGGTTTGCTATGTGAAAAAAAAAGATCGTTTTCACTTAGGCCTATGGCTTTGGCGGAGAATGGATGGAGAAGGGAGATTGAATTCAATTTAATATTTAAATATTTTTCTTTTAATTCTTTTAATAGTACGTTGGATTTTTTTCTTTTGCATACGTCTAGACTCTCTTATATTATATCCATTAAAAACATTTTTAAAAATGTTACAATTTTTGGCAAGACTGCTATGCGTTTTATAGTGCATTCCTATATAACTTATATAAAACGTCCTTACATTCTCATCATATTGAATCTCACAATATTTCATTGTCCGTTTCCAATTAATAAAATGCAGATACATCACTTCGTTTATTGGCTCTCCATTTTTCAATTCTAAAATTTTACCATCTTTCCATAGCCATCTGTCCAAATAGTATTCTTGGTGGGAATCACGGCCGTTTTCTTGATTACAAAGAATTTTATCCCACTTTACTTTTATTAAGTCTTCCTTTATGGCTTCATTAGTAATTTCGGAAAATGTTCCTTCGCAAAAACGCTTCATTTGCGGGTTTATATACGCTATTTTATACCAATCGTTTTTTTGATATAATTTATTGATTGTATCTACATTCCTAAAAATATTAAAATGGCCTGAAATCAAATCCTTTCTTGAAGAAATAATATCAAAATCAATTAATACTTCAGGTGTAATATCTTTTCGAATATTACCCCATATAATATCTATATCTGTAAAACCCCAAAAATCAAAATTCCTAATAGCATCTTCAAATACATGACCGTAGCTAGGCTTGAGATCACATAGTTTATAGGGTTTGTCAATTTTAATTGGCACACCTATTTTCTTAGTAAATAAAACTTCCATATCCTGTAAAGTGGTATTCACGAAAGTACAATTAGGAGGATGCTTATCAGGAATATTACAATCTGTATAAAACAACCATTGTACAGTAGGATTAGCTTTAATAGACAAAAGATGGGCGTCAAACCAAATAGGCCATTTCCCAAAAAATGGTATTATAAATATTATACTTTTCAAGATAATTTAAAATTAAAAATTAAATGATAATTTGTGTGTTGCAATTTATAGTTATATGCTTATAAATATATATTTACGCCTATAAATTATCATCTAAAGGCATCTTTTGTAATGAACGAATCACGAAGCGCAATGATAATTTTCCTTACATAGGTAAGGTTTAGTTTTTTTTCTTTAAAAATTGAATTTCCAATCTTTTTTATAGCCTTTTTATATTCTTTTCTACGTAGCAACATTAACTCACTATAGGAATGCCAAGAACCTTCCCATAAATGTAAACCATATGATTTTTTTGAAATATACTTTTTATAATTATGAATATCGTAAAGTTTCTGATAAGGTAAAGCATAAAAATAAACAGGTTTATAAATTGTAAGACCATCCAAATTGATAGTTTCTTTAAAATTCTTTTGTGCATTATATTCTTTCAAATATGTATCCGTCACCCTTTTGGGACTTGTGGAAAGTGTAACTTTAGGATTGTAGTAAGTATCCAAACATAATTTTATAAAAGGGTTGTGTATTTCTGCACCAAAAATTCCAACTCCAATACTTAAATGATGTTCAGCTACAAAAAAACATTCATTATCTAAGAAATCATCCAAAGATTTTAGTAATAACATATCAGTATCCAAATAAATACCCCCATAATCATATACCGCCTTGATACGAATATAATCGGCTACAAACGCCCATTTTTTGGCTGAATAGGCAGTTCTAATAAAATCACAATCAAAAGTGGTATTACTTTCATTCCATAAATAAAACCTGTAATCAGGAAGATAAGTTTTCCATGTTTGAATACAATATTGTAACCGTTTTGGAATGGGGTTATTACCAAACCAGCAATAATGAATAATTTTTGGAATTGCCATTAAAGCTTTATTTTATTTAAATCAATACCAATTATATCCAATCCTTGAGAAAAGACAAAATATCCATGTTTTTTTAATATTTTTCGCATTGCTTTTTTTTCATCAGCAGCTAGATTAATATATTCCGCTTTTATAATCTTGGGCTTATAATTTCTAAAATCGAACATATTTATCACCTTTAAATCATACCCTTCGGTATCCACTTGAAAATAGTCAAAACTTTTTAATTGGGTATTTTCAATAATGTTCATTAAGTGTGCTGCTTCCACAATTTCTTCCTGAATGTGTGCAGGGTCTATAAAATCAAATTTAGTAATGTGTTCCTTACTAAAAGATGCTATCCCTTTTACCCAATCCGGATAGTGCTTTACCATGGTTTCATTAACTTTATAAATAGTAGCCGATGAAGCAGTTTCATGAACTGCCTTATTAATACATAGTACATCTGGGTATGCGCTGTAATTTTTACACAATTCCAGAAAATAGTTATTTATAGGCTCAATCGCAATACCAGAAATTTTTCGCTTTGTCACAAAACTATACAGCGAATCAAAACTAACACCATCATTGGCACCCACTTGTAGAAAGCTAAAAGGTTCACCTAAGGGAAAATTATTTTCAAGAATTCTACGAGTAGAGAATAATTTCTTTCTGTAATATTTCCCTCTTCCTAGATTTTTTGAAAGTTTTGCTAGTGTAATAAAGTAGTAGTTCTTTAACAACATAAATTTCCTTTATCTTAATAACTCCTTTTGGGTTTTATTAAATCAAATCCTGATCGGGCAAGTGAATTATACACTATAAATGCCAAAAATACGATTGCTGATTTATGATGTGCTTTTCTAAAAAAATTGAAATGTTTAAGAATTAACCTTAATTGTTTTTTTAAAATTAAACTCTTATATGTTTTACGTCCTTGATACTTGGCTTTTTTTACAATCGAAGAATGAGCAGCATATAATCTTTGTAATTTTTTCGAAAGATAAATTAATGATTCCGATTGCCTTGGTGATATTGAAATGGAATCGAAAGAAACTTCATATCTTGTTAATACTACATCACAAAAGCAATAGGTAAGTTTTTGTTGAAATATCCTTGCAAAAAACTCGTATTCCTCCCCTTTCCATAAATTTTCATCAAATCGCTCCTTTCCTATGGAACTTCTTTTCAACATAACATCATTGGTAATTACAGGTTTTTTTCCCAACAAATAATCTATATAAAAATCATTTGATGTAAAACACTCTATATTGAAACTTGAAAATTCAGTAAACTCTTTGGAATCATGTTTATCTACAATTACATCAGCCCTATTCTTTATTGCTACCTCTATCTTTGTTTTTAATTTTTCAGGGTGCATCAAATCATCACTATCAAACCACTGTATATAATCTCCTTTACTATGTTCATACCCATAGTTTCTACACGCACTAGGGCCTTTCGGTATATTAGAAGGTCTAGATATAAATTTAAAACGAGCATCCTCTAAATATGGTTTCAGCACTTTGGCTGTATCATCCGTACTGCCATCATTTACTACAATGCACTCCCAATTTTTATAAGACTGCCCAAAAATAGAATTTAATGTTTTCCCAATAATATGTGCGCGGTTATACGTGGGAATAATAATGGATATAAGATTATGTGAATTCATATTATCTATTGGTACTATACTATTATTTTCATTTCCACAAAAGGCAGTTTATCTTTCTTAAAATATCTTATGAAAAACACTTAATTAAATATTGATCTTGTTTAAGATTTCTTAAAATAGTTTTTATCTAATAACGTACTTTATTCTGAAATTTTATATTTTTTATAAAAAGACTCAATATCTTCTTGAGTATAAAAAAAATTTATTATATCAGTTTTTAATAAGCTATCTAAATATGGTTTTGAATATTTTATCTGTTTTCTTATTTCTTGATATTTATGTTTATAGTGTTTTTCATTGCTATCATTAGAATGTAAAAGCTTCTTTATTTTAAGAAATTTACATATTTCATTCTCGTTTTTATTTAATTTTTCTAAAGTATAAAACATAATAACATTGTTGGATCGTAAATTGTAATACTGTAACCCCTTTTCTTTATCAAAAGAATGTTTATTTATTCCAGTAATTTCAAAAAATTCAGAAAACCAATCATTAAAAGTATTATGATATTTCATGTCAAAATACTTTTTTATTAAATCGTTGTTATCCATCTTTTTTAACTCTTCATTTGAACATACATAGCAATATTCACCCTTATAATGATTTTTTTTTGTCTTGACAGTATTGTAAAAGTCGTCTGAATAAGTTTGAAAAAAATATGATAAATTTCTATCAATTGGATTTCTTATACCTACAATAATCAAAGTGTTTGTACAGGCATCAATTGTTTTCTTTAGATTCAATAAAGAATGATTGTGTTGAATAACATATCTTTTATTGTTTTTCATTGAATGTAAAAAATTACTACTACCTACTTTTGCAACAGTTATTATATGAACAGCTTTAGGTCTACTTTTTAATTCCAATTTTTTTTTTAATCTTTTTAGTTTTTCAACTAACTTTTTCTTTAAAACATTAGATTTCTGTATTTTCATATTCATTCATATTTAATATACCAAAGCGATTAAATAGTAGTATTGTAAAAAATTAGTCTTTAGTTTTTGGAGAAAAAAGGAATAAATTTTACCTCAAACTTAAAGTTATTAATTATAAGCTATACCTTCTTTTTTATTTGCTTTTGCTAGTACCCTCCTAAAATAATACCCTTTGCCAAAATTTTTATTAAGGAACTTCATACAAAGAAAACTGATACCAGGCCAGACTCCAAATTCCTTAAAAATCGCCTTTGCCAATGGAGGTGTATGCGGAAAATTAATTTTTGGGCATTTATAGAGCATATCAACACAGCGCATTAAAAGTCCTTTTCTTATTTGTGAACTTGCTTGCTTTTTTATATCCTCATACGTTAGCCAACATGAGGTATAGGCACTTACCATCACGGAATCCCTACTAGGTAGGGTAGCTCGGATGGAACCTTCGTGAACTCTTCTAAGCGTTACGTATTCCTCAATAAATATTGCATGAATAGACTTTAAAACCAATTTTGAAAAATAATTGAATTCCTGTCCAGAACGTAATGTTTCATTAAAATGAATGGATTTTGCAAGTTTACTCTCAATACAAACATCATAAGTAAGCCAACTTTGCTGCTGCATTATAAAACTTTCGGCTGTTATTCCTTTCCTTACACCTTCATACATACGCTCTGCCCATGGATCTAAGGAATCAAAAAACTTTGTTTTCGCAATTACATAATCGCAGGTTGAATTAAGTAGGGCATTTATCTTTACAGTCAGGTGGTTTGGAGTCATTATATCGTCACTGTCAAAAAAAACAATGTAATCACCTTCAGCCCTTTTTAGTCCAAAATTGCGAGCCCCATTTCCTCCGGGAAGATATTCTGCTGGACGGGAATAGTATCTAAAACGATTATCTCCATCACAATAATCTTTAATTACATTTTCAGTATTATCAGTAGAACCATCATCAACTATAACACACTCCCAATTTTGATACGTCTGTGCCAAAATGGAATCCAACGTTTCTCCAATAAGATGGGCGCGATTGTAGGTTGGGATTATTATGGAAACTAATGGTTGCTCCTTCACGGGGATATGTTTGGTTTGCTAATTTAAGGAAAAGATTTGGGTTGTTTGATGTCGGTTCTCGGTTGTCGGTTGTCAGTTGTCGGTTTGTAGAGTCCTAAATAGGATTGACTGTTTTTGGTTAATTTGTCTGTTTAAGACAGAGTTTTTTTGTGGTAAGGAGCTAAAAATGTAAAAATGTTAAAAATTAATGTTGTATAGCCTGAAAATTAATCGGTTGAGTTTTAAAATTTGTCAACTTTTCAATGTTGATAAAATATTAAAAAATTGAAAATCAATAAATTAACATGTAATTCTTGATAACTCATTTTTTTATGATATTCAATGAATTAGAAAACTTCTTAAATTAGCAATGTCCGCAGGAATAGTCCCAAGGACCGCCTGAATAAAAGGGCGCCATTAATTCTATAAAAGCCATGATAAACATCAAGGCCATCCCGAGAGGGAACCCGCAGGACGTGAATGCGCCTGCCAAGTTTTATGCCCATGCCATCGCAACGGGCGAAGTCAGCCTGGAACGGTTGGCGTATTTAGTGTCCAACCAATGTACCGTGCGCGAGAGCGACTGCTATGCAGTATTGCTTGCCATGATGCACAATGTAGCCGACGAGCTTAGCCAAGGCCGCATTGTGGACATGGGCGTACTGGGCCGCTTTCAAGTGGGCGTACGTTCGGAAGGACTGGATGCTGCGGCAGATGTAAGTACTGCTGCCGTAAGAAGTGCCCATCTCAATTTTAGGCCGGGCAAAAGGTTACGCAAAACGCTAGCCACCCTAGAATACAAACTGATAGACGGATAGCACCCGAAGTTTGTTTAATTCAAATTCCCGGATAGTTCTAGCTGTCCGGGTTTTTTTTGTTTGTTTCTTAATAAAAATAAACCGTTTTATTTTACAAGATGGCTTAGCAAATTGGGAAAATCGCTATGTAATTCATAAAAATCCCTTAGCTATTTTAAAAATTGACCGCTTGGTTTAGACCTCTTCGTATCAATCTCATATTTTATCCTAAATATCTTATTTTCTTAGATTAATAAACTTTCTTGTATGTGCTGGTGGATTCTAGTTTGCCGACAATTTATCAACAAAAGGTTTATAACCGGGCGGAAAAAATAGCCATAAAAAAAGCTCAAAAATTCGCGACGGATAGCACCACTTGCTTCATTTTGAGCTGTTTGAATAATTCAAATTCCCGAAGAGTTCTAGCAAATCGAAAACGTGTTATAAAATTACAAGGATTCCCTTAAGGAGAAAAATTTTGATGTTAAATTTTTGTTTTGTCTGAGTAATATTTGATTATATAAGCATTCTATAGGTACTTGCAGGTGAGGCATTATGTGTAGGACACATTAAAAATTAACTTTTCTTTCATTATCCCTTAAGTACAAAAAACCTCCTTTTTTTATACCAAGTTGTCTACTTTTTTCAATTTGGGGAATAATCTGCTTAAGTAAGTCTATTTCCTTCTTTAGATAGTTTGCATTTGAGAAATTCAATTTAAACAGAGCTCTCTGTCTATTCTTTTGTCTCCGTTTTAGAAGCTTATGTAGCTTGTCTAAGTTTTCCTCATTAATATTGGCATACCTCATTTTAAGATTTCTTTCCATTAATTCAAAGTATTCTTCAGAACCATGGGTTATCTCCATTTGGTATCTTTCTTCCCTATCATGATGTAAAAAAGCTGTAGGCACCACTCCTACTTTATACCCATGGTACCTTACCCGTTGGCAGAAGTTATCATCTTCTCCATAATGGAAAAACAATGGGTCAAAGCCACCCACAGTCTCCAATACTTCTTTGGACAACAACCAGCCCGCCGCATTTACAAAAGGGACTTGATAAACTTGCTGCAAGGGGTTATTAAGAATAAAATCGGAATAGAATTGAGGGTTGTTTTTATAAACCATATAGTTAGAAAAGTTTTCATCCAACTTATCCCCCTTCCCGTTTAAATGGATTGGGCTTAAAACCCCATATTCAGGGTTTTTCTTTTGGACGCTCACAAGTATATCTAAACAACCTTCCTGTAAATAAGCATCCTGATTCAGCAGAAAAACATATTCTGCTCTTTGCTCAAGCGCATACTTTATACCTAAATTATTGGCTTGTCCAAAACCGAGGTTTTCTTTTTGAGGCATCAAATGCATCTTGGGATATTTTTCTTTTATAAAAGCGATTGTTCCATCAGTAGATTTGTTGTCTACTATGATTACTTGATAGCCCTTGCAACTATCCAAACATTTTTGAAGCCAAGGAATAGCATTGTATGTTACTATAACTATAAACATCTATAAAAGTGCTTCAAGATAAGCTGTGCCCCACTTTTCACAAGGCTCTAAGTGATTTCCTTCTGCCCATTCATTCCATGCATTAATAAATATAAAACGATCTTCGAGATTGGTAAAATTTGAATCTTTTGTTTTTTGTTGATACCAATATTTGAAATCTTCAGGAGTACTATTCTTTAATATAATAGCTTGTTGGCCTACACGTCTAGAAGAATTGTCCCAACCTGGGCAGGTGCCTGGATATACATTAGGATTTGTATGTTTCAAATCAAAATCTATAAATTCTCGATAGTCTATTATTAAATCCTTTTGTTTTTTGTTTTTGGGGATCTGAATATTAAATTCCTTTCGAATTTTTTTTATCGTTCGTTTCCATAATAGATTTTTATTATTCTTTATTTGCTTATTGAACAATTGCATTGATTTAGAAAGTGGTTGAAATTCTACGATAGCATCAAAATCCAATTCTTCCATTTGAATTTTATCCATACCTATCCACCGTTCAAAACATCCTAAGTATAATTCCAAGTTTTCTTTATTAGCCTCTTCTCTAAAAACTTGAATTGTTCTTGCCATATTCGGAAATAAATCTGGTTTATAAAAAATGAAAAAAGGCTTCCCATTAACGCGAATATATCGCTCATCTTTGAATCGAGAGATTAAAAATTTAATATGTGCTCTATCATCTTCCTCTGAATAATCTTGTTTTAATAGTATATTTTGGGCACTGCCATCCCATGCTTTGGTCCAATTTTCATTTGCCCAGCATAACATAAAAGGAAAATCCTCTTTAGGGTTTTGTAACTTCCTGTCTAATGGTTCTTTTAATATTCTCTTCCCATTAAACCAATAATGATAATAGCAAAAACCGTAAATACCATATTGTTTTGCCAAAGCCTCTTGTGCTAGGCGTGTTTCTTCTAATCTTAGATCATAGTAGCCTAAATCTTTAGGCAAATGCGGCTGATAATGTCCTTTAAAGCGTGGACGTGCTTTAGTAACGTTAGTCCATTCCGTAAAACCTTTGCCCCACCAAATGTCATTTTCGGGAATAGGATGAAATTGTGGAAGGTATATTGCAATTGGTTTTACATTCATTTTTTTAAATACAAATTAAATTATATTGTAACTTAATATAAATTAAGCTACCACCCTTCTTAAATCTTTTTTAGAATTTGTTTTATGATTTTTTTATAAAAAGGTTGGGCGCTATTTGTTCTCGTTGCCAATTTCCACATATAATCCCGTACCTCTTTAAATTGGGAAAGTTCCGGTTTATTAAACATATAATTTTCTATAAGCACAGCATTACTTCTTGTAGTTGCCACCATAGAATCACTACGCACCCGATAGTCAAATAAAATTTCTGGTATATATAAAAAATTGCAACCATTTAAATAGGCCCGTAACCAAAAGTCCCAATCTTCAGAGCCCATAACGGGCATATCTTTATCGTAGCCCCCCAATTTTTCCCATACACTTCTTTTAAAGCAGGCACAGGCATCTATATAATTTGCCATCAATAATTTTGGGAAATAGAACTTGCCCACAGTCCATCTCCCAGTTTTCTCCCCAAAATAAGCTGCATCGCTATAAATAATATCAATATCCTTTTTTTGCAAAAAAGTGTCAATAGCAGTGCCGATAAATTCAGGTCTTATTTTGTTGTCGGCGTCTAACGGTATTATATAGTCCCCTTTTGAAAGGGCAATGCCATTATTTCTTGCCATGGCAAGCCCTTTGTTTTCTTGATGTAATACAAAAAATCCCTCCTTTTCCAATTCTTCAAGCACCTGGAGTGTTTCTTGTTGGGTAGATCCATCATTAACGATTATTAATTCTACTTCATCGTTATTTTGTTCAGTATAAACACTATATACGGCCTCCTTTAAATAAGCGCCCATATTATAGCAGGGGATAACAATGGAAATTGATGGTTTCAACACTATTCTCTTTCTTTTAAAATCTTATTCGGATTACCTGCAACTACTACATTTTCAGGCACAATACCACGAATTAAACTATTAGCTCCAATTACAGCTCCCCTACCTATTTTACTACCTGGTAAAATTGTAACACCACAACCTATCCATACATCATCACCTATTTCAATAAAATTTTTGTTTTCATCCCAGGGTTGGTCAATGATTGGTGTATCTAGATTAATAAGATGATTTGAAGCAATTATATTTACATGCTGAGCAATTTGCACCTTGGAGCCAATCTTAATTTTACCACCACACGCTCTAATATTTGAAAACTCACCAATTGTGGTATGCTCCCCTATCTCCAAAAAGGAATTATTAAATTGTGGACTAAAATTTTGAACAAAAATAACTGCATAAGGACCTACATAACATTTTTTTCCAACTGAAATCAACTCCTTTCTGTCCGCTTTAATAAGGGCAGTATGGTGCAGTTTTAATCCGTATTTAAACTTGATTTCACCATCTCGTTCCTTCACCATTTGGTTTAGAGATTTCAATAGGTATTTTAACCTTTTATATTTAGAACGTATCTTCACCATTAAATTTTTTCGTTTTATCGTTTTATCGTTCTTCCCTTTTATATTTAAAAGTAATTCTTTTTCATAGCTCTGTACAATTTCTTCTTCTTTTTTATAGTCTTGGTTTATATCATTGTATTTTTTTAACGTATTTATTTTTTTTGCTAATCGATCTGCCGAAGCCTCCTCCTTGATAAAAAAAATATTTTCATTAAATAGATATTCCATTAATCTATTAAAAGTATGCAACTTTTCAGTTAATGCTTTGGCATTATAGAAATTATTTAAAACTGACTCTGTTTGTTTGGGTGTGTATTCGTATAAAATATCTTTACCCGCCAGCATTGTTGTCCCTAGAGAAAACACTGGTTTATTATGTAACAAGGCATCAAACACAACGGATGAATTGACTAGCACTACATTTGTTGCCATTTCAAGACATTCTTCAAGGGGCATTTTATCTGTCCACAAAACATCATTAACTCCTTTATAGATTTCTTGGTATGCCCCAAGAGGAACTTGACTTTTTGGGTGATGCTTTCCCAAAACAAAATATCCCTCTCTGCGTCCATAATCTACAAACCATTGAAATGCTTCAAGATTTGTATTGAAGTATGGACTAAATAATTTGGTTTGGACATCATTATCAATTTGACCTATGAAAAGGGTTATTTTTTTATTATTGGGAATGTTAAGTATTTTCCGCGGGCTTTTACCTTTCAATAACGACGGCTGCTCCCAAAGCGTTTCAGTTGAATTTTGATACCATTTTTTATATTGGTCATACTCCCGGGTATTTCCAGATTTATTTAATTCTGTAAATTTTAAATTTTTAACAGAGCTATTTGCAAGTACACCTTCCTCATCAAAGAAAACAACAGAGGGCAAAGGCCCGCGTTCCATAAATGTTGTTTTAATATTAAAATATTTACCCAAAGAATTGAATATGTACTGGCGAGGATCATTACCATTCCAAACCACAAGCAATATAGGATTATACTGTTTTATTAATTTTAAATAATAGTGCAAATGATAATGTAGCAGACCTATTCGCTGTTTTCTTTCCGTTAAAGTTTGGGGTTTGGGAAACCACCAATTAAACCTGTCTACTAAAAAATCAAGTGAAAGATTATATTCTTCAAACTCGTGCACTATAACACCCTCCTTTTCTTGTGGGGTTAAACAATGAATATCAGAAGGTAATTTGTAATATTTAGGCAGTAGGCTCCAATTCGGCAATACTTTGTTCCATCCAACAATTATTAAATTTATATTAATTTCATTTAAGGCCGTGTGCATTTGATTAATGAATGGCACATCTTTTTTTGAAAGTATATTGGCATGGAAAAGTACGGTCTCTTTCATAATTTCAATCTCAATTGATGATTTAGAGCACCATGAATAAAATATTTAATTTTTAATTTTCTTAAATATGTAAGTTATATGGCTATCAAGTATATTTTCTTTTAAAATCATTTCACTTTCTTTTCTTGGATCAACTAAAACACCATTCTCAAAATTATATGCTCCATTACCATACCAAGAAATTAATTCAAAGCACCCAGATTTTTTCAAAATATTAATAATATCAGAAAATGTATAATGTTTTATGTGAAATTGATAATTATTTTTTTCGTATGAACAAATTTCTTCATTTGGTGCGGATAAAAACAAATAGCCTCCTTTCTTTAAACTTGTTTCAAATACCTCAATTAAACTAATATCCTCAACCAAATGTTCAATTGTTTCAAAAGAAACTATAAAATCAAAAATATGACTGGGTAGGAAAAACGGAAATTTTTTTACCGAGAAGAATAACTTTTCATTAGCAAAATAATTATTTGCCAGAGCTATTGCTTCCGCAGATGCATCAAAGCCTAAAGAAAAGCAATTAATTCTTTGAGAAATAATATTACTACCGTAACCATTGCCACAAAAAATATCACCCCCGAATAACGCTGAAGTGTCATCCACATTTTTACTCAAAAAATCCCCTACTAATTCATATCGAACCACATGATCTTTTCTAATATCTGAAATTGTTTTACCAATTTGCCTTTCACCTGAATTCAATGCAAATCGCTCTTTTGAACCTTGCTTTTCTTTTTTGTTATTTAGAGTCTCTAATGTAGAAGTTTTAATAATTTGATATCCAAACAATCTAGACAGATTATTGATAAGAGCTTTAGAATTCATTATAATTTTTTATTAAGCGTTTGTCTTTAATTTTTCAATCTTCTTATTGCCTTTCCGAACTTTGGCCAACAAATATAATCTATAAGGAAATGGTAATTCTTTTTTCCATTTACTCCTATCATACTTTAACCTTATCTCATCAATGTAGTTTTCATAATCTAATTCAAGAAATTCAAATACCTCTGATAACACTTCAGTCGTATTTTTAACCAAGTCTTCATACGTCAATATATAAATATTACTTAAGTCTTGCACTTCTTCAATCACATCAATTACTTCCTTCCATTTTTTGGAAAAAATATTTATTCCCTTGAAATAACTTAATTTTTTTGTCTTAACATTTCCCCAATCAACCTTTTTTCCAAAACCATAAGGCCTTTTACCCCATGATGCCACAACCTCTTCACCGTGGCGTAAGACAACAACTATTTTAGAATCTGGGAATATTTTCAAAATTGGTTTTAGCCGAAATGAGTTAGTTGGTGCTTTAGATAAAAATCTTTCCTCTTTAAAATCTTTTGTCAATTCTCTTTTTAAATTTTGAATTTTACCAGCATTCAATGTAATTGAACTTTCATAAATTTCTTTACCCATATGTGTAAAGCAATCCTTTCCTTTAAAATATTTAAACCATATATCTTTCTGCTCTAGTTTTTCTGAAAATTCTAAATGCCTGATATAATTTTTGAAATCATCGGGATTATAATTCTCTGATTTTTGATGTTTCGGACCAACAGCAGAATGTGCGTTAACTATTGATGCAAGTAAAGTTGATCCACCTCTAGCATGCCCAACAATAAAAATTGGTTTTTTAATATTCATAATATTATTATTTCCTTTCAAAACTTCCCCTTAGAAGTATTGGGCAATGTCCAGCAAAATCATCAATAATTTTAATATCGCATATATTTTGAACCCATAAAAGCTGCTCACCATTTACAGGATTGGAAATGTTAAACGAAATTTTATAGATTCCAACATTTAACCCTAATTCATTTAAAATAATATTATAATTATTCAGGCCCTTACTTAACGAAATTTCCTGTCTAAGTATTTTTGAGTTTAATTGCGCAATTGGTAAAAACTCTCTACTCATTATTACTAAATCAAATGAAACATTTTCTAATTCAACATCACTTTCAATAGAAACCTTCACAGTTATTTTTTCGGTAAAGTTTTTTATTTCTGTAGAGGATATAATAAATGATTTTAGCGTACAATATTTATCAAAAATAACGTTCATTTTATTTTCCGAATTATTAGTATCGTAGTAAGCTTCTATAACATTACTATTGTCACCTTGCGCTTTTACCATCCCTTTATACATCATTATCGATTTGGTACACAACTTTGATATTTGCGGCATAGAATGCGTAACAAAAATTACACAACAGGATCGCATAAGTTCTGATATACGCTCATAGCACTTTGCCCTAAAGCTAACATCCCCAACCGCCAAAACCTCATCAATAATCAACACATCCGGCTCCATTTGTGCCGCCACGGCAAAGCCAAGGCGTACCTTCATCCCGCTGCTGTAGTTTTGTACGGGCATATCTATAAACTCGCGTATTTCGGCAAAGTCTATAATCTCTTCTATTTTTTCATCTATTTCCTTTCGGGTAAAGCCCAAAATGGCACCATTGTTATAAATATTTTCCCTACCGCTCAAAATAGGGTTAAAACCTGCGCCCAGTTCTATCAAGGCGCCTACCCTACCCTTGATGGTTACCTTGCCGGCATCTGGGTTAATAAGGCCGTTCAGTATTTTAAGCAAGGTAGATTTTCCGGCCCCGTTATGGCCTATCAGCCCCAGACACTCACCACGTTTCAACTCAAAGCTAATATCCTTTACCGCCCAAAACTCCTTGGGGCGCAGCTCCCGCTCGTTGCGGTTGCCGCCCAAGCCAGAAGCCAAATCCTTCACCCCATACCACAGGCTGGTCTTAAGGTCTTTGCAGAACTTTTTGGAGAGGTTTTCAACGGATACTAGGACTTCGTTCATTGGTGATTCAGGATTCGGGATTTGTTGATTTGTTGTTGGGTTATTGGGTTATTCGTTAATCGTTAATCGTTATTCGTTATTCGTTATTCGAAAGACATTATCAAAATCCTTGAACTTCCCTGATTAGCGTTGACCGTTTTTAGTTAATTAATTCATTGTCAAAAATAGTCATCAATTTTCTTTCTTGAGGCCTCAAGAAAGAAAATTGGGTTATGAACTTTTCAGGGCTCATTCTGTCATTGTTATTATGCAATCTTTTGTTGTTATAGTTCTTTACGGCTTTTGCCGTCATTCTTTTTAATTGGCCAAAGTCCTTGGGTTTCCAATGGTCCAGGTATTCTTCTTTTATGGTCCTGTTGATTCGCTCGGCAAAGGCATTGTCCTGTGCAGAGAGTGCCATACTTATCCTGCTTCCGTTCTTCTTTAACAGGCCAATGTATTCCTTGTAGGTATACTGGCTTCCCCTGTCACTGTGGTGTATTAACGGGGCGTCGTTTTCTCT
>TARA_R110000851_G_scaffold188171_2_pt1 | contig 32805 bp, 41 predicted proteins | sample TARA_R110000851 | Tara Oceans TARA_R110000851 (sample SAMEA4397627) | marine metagenome | biome: Polar Biome; feature: [DCM] deep chlorophyll maximum layer (ENVO:01000326); material: water (ENVO:00002006), including particulate matter (ENVO:01000060) such as... | depth 17 m
GATTGGGAGGTTGAGCCTTTTGTACGTATTGCTGAAGATATGGGGGGTTCTATTGACTTTATAGGTATTAGTGATGACCGTAAAACGGTATTACTGGTTGACTATAAATTCGGCTTTGTAAACGTTGATGCGGTAGGAAATGCCCAACTTCAGTTTTATGCTCTGGCCGCCGCTTCCGACCCTGCATTAAGCGAGTGGTTTGGTGAGGAGTTAGAAAGCATAATATTGACCGTCATACAACCGGACGGTTTACATGGTGAGAATTATCAAACGTGGGCGGTAGACCTAGACACTATAGACACTTACGAGACCGACTATTTTGCCGCCGTTGAAGCCTCCGAAGATCCAGAGTCACCGGCCATATCTGGTAAAGCATGCACCTACTGTCCGGCTCAGGCAGTTTGCCCCGTAAAAACCGGTAAAGCATTAGAAGCAACCCGTGTAAACGAGATAACAGCCGCTAAACTTGCTGAATATTTGCCGCTGGCCGATGAAGTAGAAGCGTGGGCCAAAGCGGTTAGGTTGATGGCTCATGAACAGCTTGAACTGGGGTCACCAATAGCAGGATATAAGCTGGTGGCAAAACGGGCCAGTAGGGTATGGAATGATATAGGGGCCGTAGCAGATAAAGTCAGGAAGGCCAAAAAAATAAAACTAAGCGAAGGTTTTAACTCGGTGTTGAAGTCACCAGCGCAGCTTGAAAAGGTGTGTAAAAAACTTGGCGTAGATTTTGATACAAACTACGCCCCCATGCTGTCATCCGTAAGTACCGGCACTACTATTGCTAAAGAAGGGGATAAAAGAAGCGCCGTCCTCCCCGTTGCAGGGCTACAGCAATTAAATGATATGAACAGTTGACACAACTTTTTGTATACATTAAGATGTACTACGTCGGGCGCTGAAGCCCGATGAAACTTAAACTTAAACTACCGGAAAATGATTATGCCTCAACTCCCCTCAGTAATAGCCGACATGCTTGGCGCACTGGACACCGCGCAATTAGCAACCCCTGCCAGCAATACAGGCGATTTTTCATACCTGAAGATGAATAAAATGGGTGAATGGGTTTACGGTGCCGAAGAAATAGAAGTAAACCCGGATTCAGTGTTTGTTATAGACCCTATGAGCTACGCCCAAGGGTATGTAGCATGGTCTGCAGATGGCGACCTGATTGAAGAAATAATGGCGCTTGCTGGACAGCCTCCCATAACACTAGCTGGCCTTCCTAAGCTCGACGTGGGTACATGGCAGGTCCAAGTTGCCTTTGCGCTTAAAGGTATCGAAGGTGGTGAAGACGGTGTACAAGTGTTATACAAAACTTCATCGCAAGGCGGGAAGGAGGCTATATCTGGCCTACTATCGCAGATTATCGCCAGAGGGCGAAGCGGTAAAACTGCTTGCTGCCCTGTTGTTCTACTAGACACGTCTAACTATAAACACAAAAAATACGGTAAGATTTTCAAGCCTGTATTAACTGTTGATGATTGGTTAGACGTACCTACTTCGGGCGAAGCAACAGTGAAAGCAATGGTAAAACCTGATCCAAAACCTGAGCCAACACCTGAGCCAACACCTGAGCCAACACCTGAGCCAACACCTGAGCCAGCTAAACCGGCTAGAAAGCGAAGAGTTAAACGCACAGACTAAAGTGTAAACGGTGCATTAAGTAGTAAAACTAACGGTCCTAACAAGGGCCGTTTTTTATCCAACCAACCCAAAGAGCGTGTAAACATGTTAAAACTTAAACAAAACACTGAAGAAGGAACCGAAACTCTAGAGCTATTAAGCCGCAGCGTTAGAAGAACATTCATCCGTTTTTTAACTGCGTCTGGAGAGAGAAAAGAAACAGTACAAGATAGATTAGGCCCTGAAGAATTGAGTCTGACCATCTTAGCCGCGGCATTAGATATAGTAGGTGATGTAATGAGACAAGCGAGCGCAGAAACACCCCATGGAGATGCAACTGAAGATTTATGTCTAGGTTTTCTTTTTGACGCGGTAAGACATAGCCTTCCGGTAGACGTAGAGACCTTGAAAGTTGATGCGGACACTGATGCCAGCGATAACGCTGAAAAAATAGCTGAAAAAATAGAAGGTTTAAAAGCCGGACCGCTCGGGTCTGTCAAAAAGTCGGAGATGCACTAGCATGTTCACCATTGCCTTAGATTTTGAGACCCGCAGCGAAGTAGACCTGAAAGCGCGGGGTGTGGACATTTACGCCAGCGACCCCAGCACAGATATAATCTGTTGCTCGTTCATAAATAAAGGCAATGGGCAAAAATGGTTATGGTTTGCGGGCTATATGGTGCCCGCAGAGCTAAAGCTGGCTTTGTCGTTGGCCGAAAATATAGAAGCCCACAACGCCCGTTTCGACCAGTTGATCTATGAATATATAGCGGTGGATGATTATGGTTTTCCCGTACTCAAAAAAGTAAAATGGGTTTGCACAGCAGCCCAATGCCGTGTAAACGCATTGCCGTCAAATCTAGATTCCGCCGCTAGAGCAAGCAATGCGAAGTACAAAAAAGATCGCACAGGCTCGCAGCTTATTAAGAAACTTAGCATTCCAGACAAGAAAACTGGCCAGTTTAATAAAAGCCCTGCAGACATAGTTAAAATGGGGGATTATTGCATGAGAGACAGCGAGGCGATGGTCAGTACCGTATCTACATTACGCCCTTTGTCAGAGGCCGACAAACGAGATTGGCAAGTTAACGAGAGGATTAACGATCGGGGCATTCTAGTAGATATAGAAATGGCAGAACTAGCCCAGAAATATGCCGCTGAAGAGAAACAAGAGTTAGGGAGAGACCTAGCTAAGCTTACGGCGGGGGCGATAACAGCCGTCACCCAGACCAAACGGTTGTTAACTATATTAGTGGAGGCGTTTTCCAATAAAGAGAGTACCAAGCTTTTAAGATGCATCACAAAAAGTCAGAAAGACTTAAACGCTCCCGTAAAATACACTTTGGATAAAGCCGCTAGATCGCAACTACTAGAATGTACGGCCCTCCCAGCAAAGTTCCGCAAGGTAGTAGAACTGATTGATCAGGGCGGGAATTCTAGTGTAGCTAAGTTCACATCAATGTTGAACCGTGCGGACCCAGTAACAAACCGTGTACACGGGGCGTTTATATTTGCTGGGGCTGGTCAGACACAAAGATACTCAAGCAAGGGTTTGCAGTTGCACAACATGAGGCGGGATTGTTTCAGTGCCGAGTTAGCAGAGAAGTTAAAAGACTATATGAGGCAAGGCATGGATATTACTGAACATTCTAAACTGACAGTAATGGACACTTTGGCCCGTTTGCTTCGCCCGACTATTATACCGGCCGAAGGCCATACGTTTGTCGTAGGTGATTGGTCGGCTATAGAGGCTAGGGTGTTACCGTGGTTGACGAATAGCGAAGGTGGTGAAGAGGCGTTGCAGGTGTTTCGTGACGGCATAGACGTTTATGTAAATACAGCCGTCAGAATGACTCTGCTGTCTTCTACTGTCGTAGCTGGCATGACCAAAAAAGAATTATCGAAACTACCTGAACGTCAGATAGGTAAAGTGGCCAACCTGTCTTTAGGTTTTGGTGGGGCTGTCGGGGCGTTTCAAGCCATGGCAAAGAACTACGGCCTAGAATTAGACGATACATTTGTACTAGGCGCCGTAATGGCATGGCGTGAGGCTAACCCGTGGGCAGGTAAATTTTGGCGCCAGCTAGAAGTAGCCAGTGTAAACGCAGTCCGTAACCCATGTAAAGAGTATGTGGCGGGGCGGGTAAGGTTTATTTTTATACCTAATGTTTTAGGTGGAACCTTAATGTGCGTACTTCCGAACAACACAGTTATTCAATACCCCTACGCTAAAATTGAGCGGGGAGGCGTTACAGCTATGAAGGCGTCAGTCCAGCCAAAGGCTGATAGTAGTGATGCATGGCCTAGAATGTCACTATGGGGTGGCTTCCTAGCTGAGAATGTCACCCAAGCCACGGCGGCGTGTTTATTGCGTGAGGCTTTGGCCGAACTAGTAAAACTTGATTTTCCGGTGGTAGGTCATGTACATGACGAGATAATTTTAGAGGCAAAAGACGAAGAGGTAGAAAGCAGCGTATATTGGCTGCAGGCTATTATGGAAGCTTGCCCAGAGTGGGCAGAAGGTTTACCCTTAGATGCTGAACCCGCAGTAATGAAAAGATACGGGAAGTAAATCCGAGGCACAAAAAAACCCCGCTGTTTACGCAACGGGGTTTTTACGCCAACCAAGGAAAGTGGACAATGAGAAAACCACTACCAATCAATCTAGGAAAAACCATACAATGACCGATACGAAGAACAATACAGGTAATACCCGTGTACATCAACCATCCCTAGACGATTTAGCGGCGTTAGCGGAGGCTATAGGTCCTGAAGTTAAACATGGTGAAGGCGAGAAAACGTTAAAATTTGTTAACCTTCCCCCAAGAGACTACAACCTAGATACTGTTCACCGTTTTCTTAATGCTGTTTTCCATGCTGGTATGGATGATGACGAAAATGTAATGACTTGGAAAGTAGCGCCAACTAGAAAACCTGCCTACCCTGTATCAGAGGCGGCCCTTTTGGCGCACCTAGCCAACACAAAAAACGCACTGGCTTTATACTTCGCCACGGCTACATGTAAACGTGACGATGATGGGCGGCTTTACCACAGAAAGAAACTGTTTTGCTCCTTAAGGGTTGTGGTTCTGGATGACATAGGTACCAAGATACCGGTATCTAAAATACCTGTAGATTTTCCACCTTCATACATAATCGAAAGCTCTAAAGGTAATTTCCAGTACGGTTATATTCTGGACGAACCGGTAGAAACTTTGTCTGCAGCAGAGGCGCTAATACAGTTGGTCTATGAGTCGGGATATTCAGACGAAGGCGGCAAAACTCCCGTTAAGCTGGTAAGACTACCGGAAGGTGTAAACGGTAAGTTAGGCGAAAAAGGGCCTTTTGTCAGTGACTTGACAAGCCTTACCGATGTTACTTATTCACCTCAAGAAATACTGACAGCCCTACAAATCCATGTTAAATGGGATGATGTTCTGTTAGACGCCGCCGCCGTGACGAAGAACAGAGCCTCGAAATCACTAGGTTCAACGCCGTGGGCTAGTGTAACCCCTAAAGCCCAAGCCTTGAACGGTTTTATAGACCCTGTTTTAGAGTACATGTATGACGAGAAGCTAGTGCATAACGACAATAGCGGGGAGTGGATAGACATTCTATGTCCGTGGCGTGAAGGCCACACCACAGGCGATACAGCCAGATATAAACCTTTAGGTAGGGGTGATAACGTAACCCAGCGGGCATTTCACTGTCACCACGGACACTGTAAAGACGTAAATAACACGGCTGAGTTTTTGAAGTGGTTGGCTGTAAATAGCGGCATTCAGGCGGGGCAGTTTGACCCCTCGGCGGAGCTAACAACCCGCTATGTTTTTGACAAGATGCAAAATGCCGTGTGGGATATAAAAAGTGATGTTAGGGATATGAGAATACCCATGGCTAGTTTTGGCGTACTCCACCCTCACAAAACAATAATATATACGATCGAAGGGAAAGAGAAGTTGGCGTCTATGACTTCTCTATGGGCCACATCACCTTCACGTGTAGCCGTTGCCGGAGCCACCTACGACCCGAATACGACAGCTAGAATAGTGACCAAGCGAGGTGAGAACTATGTAAATCTGTTCTCCATCCCAGAATGGGGGCAGGGGCCTATAAACACTGACCACGTGGATAGGTTTACACAGTACCTAGCCTACCTAATACCTAGTAAAGAAGACCGTGAATATTTTATCCAGTGGTTAGCGGCCAAGTGTCAGAACATGTCATTTAGAGGTGCGGCGATAGTTATGGTGGCCAATAGGCAAGGCGTAGGGCGGTCCACTTTGGCCGATATGATAAAGACTTTACTGGGGCAGACCAATGTAGCCGATGTACCTTTTGCTGAAATGGTGGGGGATAGTAAATTTAACGAGTGGCAGGAAAAACCTTTTATAGTTTCGGAGGAAACTTTAGCTGGTGATGCATCCAAATTTTTTAACAGTTATGAAAAGTTAAAAACCTTAGTAGATCCCCGCAGTAGGGGGGTGACCATCAACCCTAAGTTTGGGATGAAGCGTGAGGTCCAGACCTACGGTAGCTACCTTTTCCTGACGAACCATGTAAACGCGCTGGCGATACCCCAAGGGGATAGACGGTTTTATATTATGATGAATGCTCTATTTCCGGCAGCCCCCGCGTTTTTTACGTCTTTAAACGAGTGGCTTGATAAAACTGATGATGATGGCATGCCTTCATGGGGGCGGTCTATATTCAGATGGTTACAAAATGTAACAGTTAACATGGAGGCGTTGACCGCACCACCACCCGATACCCAAGCCAAGATTGATATGGCGGGGGCTTCACTGTCCGATATTGATTTTTCAGTGCAGAAGCTTATAGAAATATGGCCCAGCCCTTACATTAATGCGACAGAGGTTTTTTCCGTTTTCAGGCAGCCTTTCATAGCGGGGCCGCTACATTTCGATGAAGACACTAATGTTAAGTTTGTTAAGAGGGCCATAAACAATGTTAGCACTGGATATAAAGGCGTCATTGTATGGGACATACTCCAAAACAAATCTGTCAGACCTAGACTGTTAAATAAGTACATGACCGGAACAGAGGAACATGTGGGCATGACTCACTCAGCCAGCACTAAACAAGAAATAGCTCTGGCGGTAGATGACATGAACAGCGCATATCTTAAACGAAAGGTGGACCCTGCAGACTTAGCACTGCAGTTAGTGAACGCCTTACAAGAAGACGATAGAATTTAATTTTAACCACTACGACGAGAAAATAAAAATGACGTTACAAGAAATAGCACTGTTTACACCGGCTGAGTGCGCCAGCTTATCGGAAGAAGTATTAAAAATGGACCCTTTCTTAGTCGATCGGGGGGATATGTACACGCTGGGGGCCAATATAGAAAGGGAGGATCCGAAGGCGTACCCCGCCATAGCGAACGCCTGTAACGTGATTATCGGAAACGCGTTTTCGGTTATGTATGAAAGACTTTCAAAGGCGCTTGGTGAGGCGCTTGGTGAGCCAGTAGGCTACTTGAGCAGCGGTTTAGGGCTGCCAACTTTTATATTGGCGGAGCGTCGGGACCGACCCCTTCGATTATGGTTCAGGAATTATACTCCTGAAGCATTAGGACTTGAGGGCCTTGAGGCGTTAGAGGGGCATAGCCCTTTCACTTTTGTAGTGCCCGTGACCATTCCCACCACCCCGTCAGGGTGGGGAGAAGAGACCATAAAACAGTTTGAGTTGGGTGAAATGGTACTTGTTGGAACACCTGCTAATTATTTTGCAGTGGGGTGCCCAGAGGGCCTACCTAATGAAGAAACATTGATATTGCTTGCAGGGCGAGGCATTACCACTAACAAAGGCATAGTAATCTACGCATGAGGATGGAAAAATGAAAGATTGTACAAGGTTCAACACCACGGTTGACATGTCAACGGCTGTTATAAAAGAGAAAATAGAGCATTATAAGGCTATCGCGGCTTGCCACGAACCTGCCGAACCTGCCGAAAAACCAGAGCATTACCAGAAATTCTATACTAGGAACTTGACCAGCGAGGAATTATCTAGCGGTGTTTTACGTTTACACGTAGACCCATACAGGATATGCGACATTCTTGATCTAGGCGGTGGTGCCCGAGAACAAATAGCGAAAAAGATTATGCGATGGACGGACAAAGGCGATGATGAATTACAAGTCCTTGCGGAGATTATGCAAGCGTGTACACGAAAGATTGAAATGATCCACGAAGACCGAAAGTTAAACCAGATACAAAATCCATTCCCAACTTAGGAATAGAAATGGCTACAAAAAAAGAGTTGTTGAAAATGTTAGAACCTTTCGATGATGATGCGAGTGTAATTTGCATGGATAGTCAGGGCGGATGGGATAACATTAAAAATGTAGAGCAGTGCGGTAGCCAAGTCGTAATTAAATTTGGTGATGGCTCACCGTTTAGAGATGAATAGTCGAAAATTAATTGATAACACCCCAACCAAGGAAATGTGATTATGAAAAGAAGCAATATAATTTTTACCCCCTACCCAGTGTGTTTAGTCTGTGGTAATGACACCCCGACACACACTAAGTCAGGGAAAAAGATAGCTGATGCCCGCCGCCGTAAAACTGTTACGTGTGGTGACCCTGTATGCCATGGCGTGATGATTACACGCAGCCGTAAGGCTAACGAGGCCAAAAAAGCGGGTAAGGCTTACATAGTACATAAAGTCCAACCCCCTGCTGTTACTAAGCTGGATAAAGGTTTTTACCGGTTCAATTTTAACCGAAGAAGTAAAACGACTCAAATAGGATAACGCTATGAAAACAAAATACGCAATGGATAATGAAGAGTTGCAAGACGCTATTGTCCATACCAATGCAATGATTAAAAGTTGCGTACCTAAAGCAGCCAGAATGCATGACCTAAATAAGCACTTGACTGCCCTTCTTAAGCATCAGGAAACCAGAGCATCACACGAATGGGGTTCATGCATTAAAACCTAATTCTTACGGTTATTTAGAGTGACCGTTAGTTTCGCAGCTAGGCGCGAGGCCCTAGTAAAATCCCCGTTATTTTTATTGCAGCCGTTGATTGGCGACGGGTCACTAACTAGAGAGCGTGTAAACATGGTCGAAAGCAAACCGACAAAAGTACAAAAGAAAAAACTAGATTATCTTTTTGGTAAGGGCGGCCATGTTGTAATGGCAACCTATTTTGTAAAGATGCCGGACGGCACGACTGCGAACGTTGATCCGTTTGGCCGTGTTGGATGGCTACCGATAACGACAGAAAGGGATAAAATCCTTGATGAAATATAACCCCAACAGAGGAAGTATGATGGAAACACTAATAATATTTGAAGCCGGAATGAGAAGCCATAACGGGAAGTATAGTAAATTTATCGAGTCACCTAATCGTTCAAAAGTTGTTGAACATATTGAAATAATGAAACTTTGCAACCCCACTGATCTTGAGCTGGTGTTTTACGAAAAGACATATCATTGTGTTAGTACGACACCGCACATTATTCACACCCCAACCAAGGAACTATTATGAGAGTAGAAGAAACCACTGACGAAACATATAAAGCTTTATTGAGCATAAAACGCAGCATCAATAGTCTGAACAAACAAATTAAAATCATTCAAAAGCAATTTCCGAACGCTCAATACTACCATTCGGACAGCACTATTTATGTTACAGCGGATGAGACTCATGCATCGAACGGTACTCCCAACCAAGGCGAAAACATATTATCAGGAACGGCCCTAACCCCTTCCGATGGCGGAGGCTGGTAGAAATGTATAACAACCCAACCATAGAGGAAGTATTATTATGAATATTGAATGCCCAAAATGCGGGAAAGATAACGAGCTTGATGGTGAGGACTTACCGGATTGCGCTTGTGATGATCAGGATTATGAATGCCAAAAATGCGAGCATGTTTTCAAGATTGGCTGGTCTGCTGAAGCTGAACTTAGATAACCCCATAGAGGAAGTATTGTTATGAATGTATACCAACCAAATAAAGGTGAAATCGAATGAGTAAAGCAAGAGATAGGAATTATGAGGAATCGCCATCAGGCCAGCTTGAAATAAAGCAACTTGAGAAGCGGATTGATGAGCTTGAGGCAAAGAATGATGACCAGTCATTTCGTATGCGAGAGGCTGCGAGGCTTATTAATGAGGTAAAAACTGTTGTGATCAGGCTTGAGGCTGAGAATCTAGAGCAGCGGCATTACAAGCTAGTAGGACGAGCTATTTTCTGATGAAAGCACTAAATGAGGTGATCGAATGAGTGAAGAATCCGCACGTGAATATGAAATGGGCAAGCGTATCAAACAACTTGAGGCTGAGTTGGAAGATTACACTGAGTATAATAAACTGAATCACAAAAATCATTGTTTGCAACAGCATATTGATGAGCTTAAGGCTAAGAATAAGCTGATACTCAAACGATTAGATTGGACTGTCGCGTGTAATGCGAAGTTTGCAATGCAAAACTCTGATCTTGAGTTAAAGGTGAAAGAGCTTGAAGCAATCGCATATAACCCGCTATAGGTGATCGAATGAATAATACTAGCTATATTTTAGAAGCGTTTTTACTAGGCACTTTAATCTATTTTGGTCTTAGTAATATTGATATCAATATCAATATTAACGAGCCTTCGACATTAGTGCATGAGGTGATCGAATGATTATAAAAACAGTTAAATGGTTGTTAAGAATTTCAATTGTTATAGGTCTGATAATGCCTGCAGGGGCCTTATGTTTAGTCTTGGCCTTGATACTATTTTCCACCCTGTATACCCTTGAATGGGTTTTTAACTCAGACGATCTTCCTGTTTTAGATGCTTCTGATTTTATTGGCCTAGGTTGTGATATACATAAGGGCTTGGTTCACTTATTAAGTTGGAGGTGACCCAAAATGGGCGAGAAAAAAGAACCCGTTATGACACAAACGGAAAAGGTAAAGGTTCTAATGGCACTGTGTAAACACTCCATTAGCCGTTCCACTATAGAAAGGAGGTTACGAAATGGCTGGTCAGATGAAAAGATTATCAACACCAGCCCCCAACGTAAACCGCCTAAAGACCACCCGTTAAAAAGCCCTTGCTATCAGAAAATAGCGGCCCGAAAGGGATGGAAAATAGACACGTAAATAGGTAAAAAATAGCCGCCACTCTACTACATAGGGGTGGCGGCTATTACGGGGGGTTGGTATCCTCCAAAGCTCTCCAACGGGTGCGCTTTTCAAATAGTCTATCTAGTCTGTCTAGCAGCCTTAAATGAACTTCTAGATACTCTCGGCGCAAATCTTTTATAGCCTCAAGTACCTCATGCTCGGTAGTGCGGTGAGTCTCCACTATAGTTCCAATCCGCCTTTCATGCTCCAGCAACTGCACCGCCTGAACTGCCGACACTTGGCGCATGTCCGTTATGAATAGTAGACCAGTTATAAGCATCCCTACGACGGTAAGAAGATTCAACCCTTGTATAACATCATGTAAAATCCAAGAGTTTTTTTCACTGCTCACGTTTACAGCCTGCCTTTGGCCAAGTCTATAAACTTGGTTCTATGCTTTTTAAACTTAGCCACGGCATCATCGTCAATGTCGGTGTCTGTGCGTGGTGTTAGTTTCTCTGCGTATTCGATAATCAAATCAAAAGCCGCTTCAAATACCCACCCAATCAAAAGTTTTTTAATCATTACTGCACCTAAATATTTAAGTAAAAAAGGCATTAAGAATACCCGTTATGTTTTAAACTATAATGGTTACCGTCGTTAAAACGTCCACCCCATGTACCGCCCATTTTCTCCCATTGTATCCCTAGCGGTTCGTGATCGGTAGTTTTCGTTAAGAATTTACCGTCCTTAAATAAGTTAAGGTCTGCAGCCAGACGGACCTTATGGTTCGAGTTTTTATTTCCATAAACCCTTTTCTCGCCCATAGGGCCGAACGCTCTAGGGCTACGATAAAAATCACCAACCGTTATCTCATAGCCGTTTTGATAGGACCATAAAATAAGCTTTGCGATCATCTTAGTAAACTTTCTTTGTTTATCGCCTAGGGACATGACAATTACGTCGTGGGGCCAGCGGCCGCTTGGGCTTCACGTGCTGCCCTTGCCGCTTCAGCTTGCCGCTGTAACGTTCGAGCCGCTACCCTTGCCGCTTTCCTGACCGCTACCCTTGCCGCTTTCCTATCAGCGGTATGTAGAGCGGCGGCTATATCTTGCACTACTTGCGGTTGGTGGCTAACGTCATCACCCACGTCAACCGTACCCCTAGTCACTTGGGTCCGGCTAATCTCAATACCGTCTTCATATATAACGGTATAAGATTGAATTTGAAGTTGTCCGTCTTCTAGAAATTCACCAGAAGTTTTTAGTTCTTTAGTTAATGGCATTTTATGTGTCCTATGAAACTGCTTGGTAAGATGCGGTGAAAGTGATAGTCCCGCCTACACCCACGTCGTTGTAGGTTAACTGCGCCCATGCGGCGCCGTCTTGAACTCCATCAGCCGTTGCCCAGAATGAAATTTGCCCGTTTGAGGCATTAAGCCATCCAGAGATCGACCATAGATTGGCCCTTCCGATATTTTGACATAGTATCGGGAAAGATGAATATGCCGTGGTATTAGATACGTATGGGAGGTTGGCTACTATGATTGCACCTCCCGATGTTGACATACCGCTCAAAGTAGTAGTTATCGTGACTAATCTACCGACTTTTGTAAACACTGAATTTGCGGCGGTTGCTGCACCGCTTGTACTAGGGGTCCACAAGCCTTCTTGGTATGCTTTAAGGGTGGCGGCGGTTCCGTAAGGTGAGAACTCAATACCTCTTCCAGACGGCACTCGCACATCACCAGCAGTATGAATACTAGCTGATCCTGTCGGCACTATCAGGACGTTGCTGCCGTTTTTATTTTGGATTGCTACATCGTATCCGGTTCCCTGACCTTTAAGTATCCCCCCGTAAAATGAACTACCGCCTAGAACTCCGTCACCAGCTCCCAATGTCGGGACTAGTTTTGCTACGAAGCCCGTCCCAGCTTCGCACGTCCCTGTGACCGTTGCTTTTCCGGCGGTATCTAGCGTTAGAGCATTAGTAGATCCGTTAGTCCTAAATCGAATATCAACAGGTGAGTCAAGGTATAGCTTATCATCACTGAACATTTGCAAAACTGGAAAATTGGTACCATCAGCTTTTTTGAAGCTCACATATGCGTTTTTTGTTCCTGAGTTTCCTAGTAGGATTTCACCGCCAAAAAATGCTGATTGGGCACCTGACGCGCCACTCAGCGCTAGGTGTTCGTCGGCTGGGTTACCGTTTACACCGCCCGAATATATAGCGGCATCCCCGTTTTCTTTTAAGGCTATTTGGGAGGCTAATTCAGTGTGGTTGGCCGTGTAGGTGTTTAAGACCATACCTGCCCCCGCTTCGTGAACTAGACCGCCTTCAACCCCGCCACTACTCCTGAACCAGATATTTTTATTATCTACCTCGGTGTCCGATGTTAAAGAGATGGAGGGCAAAGGCATATTTACAATAAAGGGAAGTTTTGCTGTCACCGCAGTTAAATCCCATAACATGCGATCAACCCCGTTGACCGTTATGCGAATGTCGTTAGCACCCGCCGCATATAAACCTGAAGTAGGGTTGTTGGTGAAAGAGAAGGCAGGGGCTACCACTGTACCATTAGCCACTTTTAAAGGTACCAGCATGCCGCCTTTACCTGACCGAGATAAACTGTCTGTCATCTCCACGCTAACATCGTTCAGGGTGTTATTAGCCCATGAGGATGAAATGCTTGTCCCTGTAACTACAGGGTTGCCTGCTACTAGCGAAAATACGCCTGATACATTACGTGGCATTTGGGTTGCTCCTAAAATTAATGGCGGTTATTCGACTTGGCTTTCAACTGTACCCGCCGCCGTGCCTTGCCTAAGTATATCAGCTAAACGTAGTTCAGGGTTACGAAATGGTGGGGTAGCTGTACCGCGTGTAAACGGAACCGCAAAAGACTTACTGCTAGCCGCGTCAAGAAACTCGTCGCCCATCTGGCCTGAAATAAATCGGTTACCTCCTTTGGAGGTTAACCCTTTAGCCATTGATATTGCCGCTGGTATACCTGTAGTGGGACCCATAAGGAACGTAGGGAGTGCGGCTATGGCTGCCGTGTTGCCAAACTGTGAACCGATATGCGGCCTTGCTTGGGGCATAGCCATATTGACTACAGCTAGTCTTTCTTTGGCCTTTTCTAAACCCTTCGCGGCTCTGGCTTCGATCTTTCGCCCACGTTGAACTATGGCTTCTTTAGCGTCTGAAGCCTGTTTTCCAGCGGCCTTATTAAGACCCGCGGCCTTTTCTATCTCCGGTAACTTTTCAAGGTCCTGAAGTTTTTGTGCCTCCCTTAATTTAACCGCTTCTCTGTTCGCGTCAGCGGCCATTTGGTTCGGCCCGCCCCCTACTGCGGCTCGTTTGGTGTTTGTAGTGCTTAACCACTCAGTATCAGTAAACTTCCCGCCCTTCTGTTTAGCCGCGCCTGTAGCCGCCAGCAAGTTAGCATGGTTATCATAGGCTGTTTTTTCCGCAAGGAACGCGGCCCTGTCGGCGTCGGGGAGGTTTCCTGTCATATAACCGTCTATCTTATTGGCTATGGTTCTTTGTATTTTTGCCTCCGTTGCGTCCATACCAGCATCATTAGCCGCCGTTGCATAGACATTCCGCAGAGCCATAAAATTTTTGCCTGAAATTTGACCTGAATTTTTATCTTTAAAATACTTCAAGTTGGCTCTGAAACTAGCCATGTAGTTTCCGGCCTTCTTTTTTAGGTCCGCACTGTCATCAAAAAGACCCGTCATGATGCCTTTAAATTCCTTGTCCTCTATGTCAAAATATTTGTTTTTAACCACGTCAAAGCCGTTATCCGACCAATTTTGTTTGAGCGCCGCCGCTACTTCCTGCGGGCTAGAATTAGGGTTAGCAAGTATTTTTCTACCCTCATCAGACATGTTTTGAGGTGTGCTAGCCGCGGTCATGTTTTTCCTGAAAGTGGACTGTAGGCCCTCAACATCAGCCTCGGCTTTAAGGCTTACAGCTTTACCCGCATCTTTAACTGACTTAGCCCCTGATTTGGTGACCTGATCTGTTAACAAGTCAGAAGCTTCTTTTTGGGTCCTTTGAACCTGTCTGGTGGCTTCTGTAATATGCGAGCCGCGCTTACCTAACGTTTTCACGCCTTCCTGAGCCTTTTCTAGGTAGGGGAGGCTTTCGATATACTGATTATGGCCGCCAAGCGCGGGGGATATGTTGTCCCGCAAAACACGCCCACGTACTGATTCTGGGTGCGCTATATTAATTGGTGGCTGTTCGCCATTAATAAGGTTTTTAGTCATCTTAGGCAGTGTAAACGCATCGGATAAATATCGGGCAAAATGCCCTAAACCGCCTAACGCCAAAGGCATACCTGCACCAAACATACCGCCCGTCTTAGCGTTCTCTAATCGTGAATCGAAATCATTGCCTGAACCAGCACCAGCTATTATGCCTTCTGCCCCGCCCGTAGCCGCCGCTACGGCAAGCTGTCTGGCTTTACTCAAGCCCCGCACTGCTGGGGTACCGAGAAATCTAGCGCCTAGTACACCGCCCGTAGCCGCAGCACCTGCCATTTCTAGCCCCGCTGATGTGAAAGGGCTTTCTTCACGATAGGCGGTGCGATCGCGTTCCGCACCTTCCATCATTGAGTCGTATATCTCACCGTAGGGTGCGCTGTTTTCATTGCCTGATATAACATCACCTCCTTTGACGGCTAAAGCGGCTAAACCGCTGCCCGCTTCATCAGCTAGATTTAATGACGCACCCTGTCCCAGAGCGTTTACACCCCCTAGGACTTTTTCGTCAAAACTCATTCCAGCTTTAGGAATGGTCGGTGTTTTATTCTGGCTAGAATGGGTCCGGTTCATTCGCTGTTGCTTCTTTAGCTGTAATAGCTGCAGTTTCTTTTGCATTAGCTCTACGTTAGCACTCATTAAATTAACCCCCGCTGCCGGTTGCTGCTGCTATTTCGGCCTCAAGTGCTTTTATTTGAGCGTCTAAGGTGTCATCTTCCGCGTCTGCAGGTGCGTCAAAAGCATTCCAGTTAGCGTTGTTCATACCCTGCTGCCTTTTAGTCCCGCCATTAATGTTATCTTGAGTTAAGAGTTTTTCACGGTTAGATGAAAAGGTGTCTTTAGCACGGCTCATTATTTGATCTAGCGATAGACCATTTACGAAGGCTAAAAATTCCTCACCCGAACGTTCTTCGCCTTCGGTTAATGCTGCACCAAATAGTGAGTGCCTTTCTTCTGCGCTCATTCTGGCTAGGCTTTCAAGAAAGCTTTTGGATTCGGCAGAGTAGCCGGAATATTCAGATTTAATAAGCGCGGATAAACCTGCTGGTGACGCGGTGTTTAAGAACCACTGCCCAAATCTAACCTTTCCACTATTCAATTCATCTCGGGCTTGGTCGGGTAGCTCGTTAACTTTCGTGCCTACACGGTTAGCTTGCCCCATAAGCTGAAAATACTCGCCTGCCAGCTTGTCTTCGCTTTCGTTGCCATAGCCGTATTGCGCCAAGGCTACTGTCGAAGTGGCGTCTTTACTATATCCCTTAAGTGATGAAATTAGATTGCTTTCGCTGTCGATCAAATCACCAGCCTTGTTACGGTAAACCTTTAATTTCTCGCCGGATTCATCATTAGTGTAATGAGTAGCATTAGTGGCCCGTTGCAATTGTTCAGCGTCATATTTAGCTTTCTCAGCTTTGGCTTTGGCTTTGGCTAGGCCAGTTGTGGTGTTGAACTGATCAATTTGTGTAGTGTAAACGCGGTCAGTATTACTCTGAGCTTGCGCGTCTTGAGTCTCGTTATAGGCTTTTAGCTCCAAAGCCTGCTGCGCCTGATGTAAAGGAAAAGCATTAGCGTTTTCGGTTGCGGCCATTCTGGCTGCCTCACGTTGAGGTTCAATAGTTTCTAGCTCCCTATTACCTCGGGATTGCATCACACCATCGGTTACATAATCGAAAATAGATTGCGGGTTGGCTACTCTAGTATCGCGCATTTTAACGGCGTCGGTATACTTTTCATCCAGCCCTGCTAAAGCGGCTTTACTTTCGGTCTGCTGTCTCAGCGCGGCTGATAAATTAGCCATGGGGTCCATTACTAATCCGGCCATAGGATCTACTGTACTCATAATTTTTACCTTTTACGCTTTATGTTATCTGGCGGCACCGTTGCCTTGTCCACTGGCGCGTGGTTCCTCCATGTTGGCTGCTGCGGCTGCCTGTGCGGCTGCCTGCGCTGCGGCTGCCTGCGCTGCTGCAACTTCCCGAACTGATTGCCCTGCGACGCCTGATACCATCTCCTGCGTCCGCCCTGCGCCTAAATCGTTGGCCCTTGCTGGGTTGGGGCTATAACCTAAATCGTTGGCCCTAGGTACATCGTTAGGTGATGCTGCTACACGTTGGTTAGCGTTGGCACCCATACCCCTTAATGCGTCGCTTAAATATACTTGTTGATCCATCATGTTTACACCCTACCCAAAAAGACCTAAATTATTGGCCATAAGGGCGGCTGTTAAATAAGGATTGCCACCCCCGCCTCCTATTGCCGTGCCCAGCGCGTTTTCGGCTGTTGCTGAAACGGCGGTGTCTGCAAGTGCCGTTTCAGCCACGCCCGACATAGCGGCTTGCTCAAGTGCTGCCTGTCGTGCTATTTCTTCTGCAGCCATATCGCCTAACATAGACTGTTCAGCTACGGGGTTTATGATCTGCTCTGGTGATGGTGCCATCATAGTAGTTAAACTTGATGAACCTTCATCGACAAAGGGTGTCATGTTTGCCATTGCTGGATCTGCTGCCTGCGTGGTGTCTGTTAATGATGTTAAGTCTAAACTATCGCCTAGCGCAGTGTCCGAAGTGTTTACACCACTTTCAGGGAATAGAGAATCGTATATGGGGCTTTTCTTACCCATAGTGGCGTTGTACAAACCTATACCCCCACCTATCTGCTTGCTCCGTAGGGCTTCTGCTTGTTGGCGCTGTCTCTGATCTAAACCAGCCGCGCCTATGTAGTTAGGTGTTGCCGCTACATGCGATTTTGGTACTGCTGCAAATCTAATGCCCATTCTACCCACCATCTCCAAAGCTGCTGATTAATTCGCCTGTGTTCATTGACTGCCTAAGCGCGTTTTGCTCCTGCAATGGAAGATTACGTTTACCTAGATATTCTTCTATCTGCTGGCTGCGTAGCGCATTTGCACTATCTGTTGCCTGAGTGCCTTGATCAAAATTTTGGGCATTACCTTGCAGGTTCTGAGCAAAAGCTTGATCTCCGGCTTGCGTTCTTTGGTTAAAGTCTTGCTGGTCTGCTTGTCGAGTATTAACATTTCCCGCCTGACTTTGGTTAAAACGTTGCTGCTCGGTGTCGCGGTTAGTGCCCCATGCGTCTTTCGCCTGACCAAAAGACTGTTGATCCTCTGACCGACCTTCACTGGTGGCACCCATTCTGGCCATCTCATAGGCATCATTACTGCCCCTGTCGAAATTCTGCATGGCTGAATCGTAGGCTGAATCACCAGCGCGTAAGCCTCTTCCGGCCATTGTCCGTTCCATGTCTGCCCTTTTCTTGGCAAACTGGGGGTCTAGCCGTGCGGTTGAGCGTCCATACGCGTCATCTTCTGCCCGCCCCCGATTGCTGCTATCCCATGTAAACTGTTCACCGCCTGTTGTGTTATCCAGTGTATCACCTACTGGGCCTCGGGTGGTCTCTCTTGCGTTGGCCTGTGTATACGTGGCGTCGGGTCCCGAAGCACCTTCACCAAACTGGTCGAAATTAAGCGGGCTACTCATTGACTCTCTAACTGTAGAATTCATGTCGTTGGCTTGCTGACTTAATTCCGCGTCGGTGTCTATTTCAGTGTTTAACGTCTGCTGTAGCCCACCGTTTAGCGAAGTGTCGTTCCGCCATGCGGTAACAGTTTCGCCTGTCGAGGGGTCAATTGTCTCGTAATTGCTCCAACTATTCTGGCCTAGAGGGTTGGATTGATTAACCCTGTCTGCGTAGGTTGCATTGCGCGCAGCATCTATGCCGAACTCGCCTTCTACCTGTGCTGCTGCCGACGCATCGCCGCCGCCGCCTGAACTTTTGCCCATCTAAGCCACCTTTTTTTGTTTAGGTAGGAAGATACACTCTTCGCGTTTCATACCCATCAGTAAATAATCCTCGCCTATTGCGAAGGCGTCCGGTAAACGGGCTATTAGTTTATAACCCATGCGATAATCAAGTTTAACCGCTTTCTCGTTATTAGCTGGTACTAGAGCAAAGACATTGTTTACGCCCCGCTCATTGTACACGTAGTCGGCGCATAACTCTAAAAACCCATGCCTAAGCACTATCGAATTAATGAGCGTTAGGTGACATTGGACACTGTTATCTGTCCAATTGTCCATCATGAACGCACCGACGGTCTTATTGGTGTCTGCGTCAAAGGCCATTATGCCACATGTATCAGCGCACCGATTGATAGGGTTATGGGCCGTTATCCAGCCCCAATCGCTATCAGCATGAAAAGGTCGGTACTGAACATTCATATCATTGGACCGCCAGAAGTGTAAATGATATCCCACCCAATTAAATTGGTATCTGTTCTACTACTACCTTTAGTGGCTATAGCGCAGTAACGCCCTAAACCCCACGAACCACCAATTGACGGAAATGTAACGCCTGCGTCATCACCCCAAAGGGCTAAATCCCATGCAGCGGCGTCCCAAATGGCGACAGTGGCATCTACAGGCGGATCCAATGACACGTTCAAGCCTTCAGCTATGTCGTAGTCGTACCTAGCTTGCGAACTGTGAGATGGCGCTATGGTAGAAACAAAGTCCGGTCTTATGAGGTGTACACGTTTAAATATACCGTCGCTTCCCATACTGGAAAAAGAAGTCAATATAGAGAAATCAATGTCGTCACCGTTTATTGGAGGTGAAACCGGTGTTAGAAGCGCATTATCTACGGGGGAGTCCATAATAAGCACCCGTCCATCTTCAGTGCCTACAAATACTGAGTCCGCGAAATTGGTGAAACACTCTATAGGAACCCCACGCCATATCCCCCACCCACGGGTTGCTATGTTGTAATAGAACTGTTCGTGTGCTTGACTTCCATACTGAGGGGCCGAAATAAGAATACCACCCAGTGAAGGCACCGTCGCTACGTCCCATCCCGGGACATTAATACTTAGTCTCATTTTATGGCGAATGCTGCCAGCTATTTTAGCTGCCATGCTGCCATGAGCTTCCAAGTCGGACATTAGTGTAGCCGAGTCCACACCTTGCAATAGATCATTCATGCTGACTACACCGTAGGCAGACAGTAGGTATAACTCGCCTCCCTGCTCGCTGCCGAAACGGGGCGTGTTAGGGATTTGGCCGATGTAGTAAACACCTTTCATGCCCCAGTTGTCCGCATCAGGTCCGTCGCCTTGGTACACGATAACATCGCCCGAGCTACTTACGACAATAAGTATGTCGTCTACACCGTTACCGCCATCTACCGTCCAGCTAAACATGCCCTTCAGCGCACCGCCTAATCTGAACTTATCTCCAAAATACTGTTTTGTGACCGCGCCAGCGTTGGCCAATATAGGCAAATAATACCCTACTGTTCCGTCCTGTACTCCGAACCACACATTATTCTTAAACACCATCACAAAGTTTATAGCCGCCACTGAAACACCAGTAATACCGGTAGGGACCGCCCAAGTATTAGTGGACACTGTGTACTCCCACAGACCGTTTACACTGTCTGCATAAAACATTATGTCTACTTCTGCTTGATTAACGTGCCGTGTAAACGTGCCGTACCCTGCAACGTCCAATACGTTAGCAAAGGTGGCCATTTGAATAGGAGTTGCGCCATATACAGACACGTCCCAAATGCCCTCGTTATTAACAGCGAAGAGTTTGTCATCTATTGCGTTATCAGAAGAATTAAAGGGTATTAGCGTATGAACCCCAGCACTAGCCCCACCGTTCACGCCTATTTGCCATTCCCTATAGCCTTCGCGCACTCGCATACCGTCTACGTTGGGCATTAGGTTATAAGTGTAAACGCAATGGTTTAAATCGTTACTGCCCAAGGCCAAGCGATTATCAATCCCGCCTATGGGTGCGGGGTAGCGGGTTACGTCATGGTTTCGCTGTTGTGGGCGACCCGCTGTCTTCCTAGCAGAGCCTATCATTTTAGACTCCGAAACCGGTGTCGGGCGTGTTATACCCGTTAAGTAATCTTATGCCGCCGCGACGGCCGCTTGCGTTTAATATAGGCGCGCCTTTGTCCGTACCGGTCAGGAAAGCAAAAATTTGATTATAATCGCCTTGCGCTTTCTGGGTGTCGAAACCCCCTGATTCAAGGTATTTAACTTTTAAAGCTCTAGTGATTAGTGTTTTATCAAAAAGAGGTATGTCACTGGCCAAGGTTACCTCGGCTTTATATGTTGGAGCGGAAGGGTCAGAATCACCAGCTTGAACCCAATGGCTTGACATGTACTCGAAATTAAGATCTAGGCCCGCTGAAGGGTTGGTAGGGAATACATTGAACTTACCTTGCGATATGCGAAAACTGGCATATAGGGTGTTTGAGGCTAGGTTGCGCCCTTTCAGGTAAGTCCATTCCTGTGCGGAAAGTGGCCCGCCCATAGAGATATTGTTGGATCTGTCCCATTCCGTCTGGTTCAGGATATACCCGAAATCAGAGGGCATGTTGTACTCACCTGTATCGCCCGCTTGGGTGATTATCTGGTGACTACGCACCAATAATTCCCATGGGTAGGCTTGCATTAACTCTTCACCCGCTGTATTTAACAGGTATACGAGTTGAATAAAAAAGGGATCAGTGCTGGAAATAGGATCAGGTACAGGCGCGATCCCTACTTCTGCCGCTACTCTGTTAAGGATTTTGTTTGCAATAATGCCTGTATTCCCAGCCATGATTTTACCTTTTTATTTAGCGCGTCGTGGTTTACGTTTAACGGGTATACCCGCTGGTGCTGCTGGAACTCTTACCGCCTCACCTTCAAATGTTTCAGGTAATTCGGCTGACTCTGGTACAGGGGCGGTAGTTTGTGGAGGTATAAGACGGGCTACCTGTTCAGTTAGAACTCTTATCTGCTCCACCATCTCCGCTTTCTCGCGGTTTACGGTGTCTTTATCGTTAGTTTCCAACCATTTTACCGCTTGGTCACGAAAACCGTAGCCTCCCATAATTTTCTGAAGGTTAGAATCTTTCATGGATGCTAACTGCTCAACGGTCTTAACGTTCAAAAACGACAATTCTTCGGCCATTGTTCGGGTGATCTTCGGCCATTCGATCAAAGGCATGCCTTCGGTTGGTGGCTCGACACGCTTTTCAAAGGCTTCTAAATGCCGTGGAAAACGCTGTTTGTCTGTGTAAGTTGCTGGTCTAGCGGCTTGAATATCCCTCTGTCCAGCGATACGGATTTCAATATACAGTTTTTCTCGGTAAATAGGGCGGCCTTCGCTCTGGCTTTCAAGTTTATTATGCACATTTTTGTAGTAAAAACGCACCATCAGGGCCTTGTCGGCTTCCGCTGTGTTGCTGAAATCCTCATGGTTAAATTCTGCTGTTTGCATTTTATATACCTTTATTTGTCGTAGGGGTTAATTAATTGATTATGATACCAAGTACGGGAGGTTAAGGCTAGTAAAGGGTTTTTAAGACTGCACTTCCGAGCCTTGACCTATCCAATCCATACTCGTTAAGCCGGTTAGGTCGTCTTGTACTACTAATTCAAGCGCCTCACTGCGCGTCCAATCAAGGCGGATCACGACGCCGTGATTCTCTTGCCCTCCAAAAGTTAAATGGGCGTTGAAGCCTCGCACACCACCACCGTTGTTTTGGGTGAAATCGTGCGTTACCGCCATGAGTATAATGTCGCCATTGCTTTTAAAGTTAAATAGGTTTCGGTACGTGCCATCGCCGTTGTTTACCCTTAAAACCACGCCGTTTGTAAGTTGTGGAAGACCGCCAAAAGTGTCAAAATCCATAGGTATAGTGTCTCTAAACTCCATAGCTATAGCTACTATGTCACCAGAAATATTCTCTCTGGCGGAAACGCTGAACACTTGTGGGGTTATCGACCCGTCTACGTTCATGTTTTTCAGAAAAGCGGCTGCAGTAGCTACACCTACTGCAAATATCCTAGGCATAGGAGAATCTAACAACAAAACATCACCTGCAACCGATACTAGTTCAGCACTGGTAAAAGTGGATGAGGCTACGTCAAATAGTGCTATGTGTGTCCCTGCGTCGCCGGTAGTTAGGCCGTGACCTGATTGAACCGTAATGCTATTTGAGTTAACGATTGTATCAACCGCTAGTATTAGGGAGGTTATAAACTGTACAAAATGTAGATCTAGTGGACCTGTTGTCTGGTCTTGGACAAACACTGGCACACCTGTCCCGCCTCTATTAGAGGTTTCGAGAGGTTTTGTTATGGCGACCGCTAAAGTGTCAACATCATCAACTAGGTCGGAAGCGACTCTATCACCGCCACCGCCTTTATTTAAAATTACTGTTGAAGCGACCATTTTTGAATCCTCCTACAAATCAATAAGGCCGGAAAATCCGGCCTTATCGTGTTTCTACGCTACTGCAATTGGCCCCCAGAGGCGGTCGCCAATTGAAATGGTTGCCCCCGTGGTATTTATAATGGCAGAGCCTGCATCCGCAACCGCACCGTTAACCGCGGCTATAGTAGCGACTACAAAACCCACATTATCATTAATGTCAGTATCACGAATAGCTTTGATAGAAGTCAACGAACCGTTACCTTGGCTTCCGGCACCTAGACCAGTACCGCCGATAGGCTGGCTATACTGCTGTTCTCTAGCCGCATAACTTAACAATGGACCGCCTAAGACACTCCAATTTTCTAAGGATGGGTCTACGTTGCCAGTGTTGATACCAATACCGCAAGCATTTGAGCCTGCCTTGTTACAACCCAGTACAGGATCAGCAAAGGTGTTACTACCCTCTATATCTGTAAACGGTGTACCCGTGTATTCACCGTTACGAGTTGTGACGGCTCCTGCGGGTAGCATATATGTTGGTAAATTCGTACTCATGTCATATTCTCCCAAAAATGAAAATCAGGGGCGTGTAAACATCACACACCCCCTACAACCCTACGACGAGGTTAAGCTAAAGCCTAGCCGTTTGCGTCGAATCGTCCTTGAAACTGACGACCAGAACAAGTCATGTTTCCAGCCCAGCCAAGAATTTGCACTTCTGCATCTTGGTTAGTCGAGTAACGACGGTTAGGCGAAAGAGAAACCATGTTGCGATCAGCATGTGGACGGTAATGGACGTATTTGGTATTCAGGAAGAACGCTGTTCCAGCCGGTGTACCTGAACCAGAGTTACCGTTATAGATACCACCGTCTAAACAAACATCAGCGTCCATGAACTTCAATGTTGCAAAGCCTGCGTCTGCTGAGTTGGTGTTGCTAAAACGCTGCTGGGCTTGCAAAGAAGCCACATAAGCATTCCAAACGGTTGTGTCTGACATGATAAGGTCGGCACGGTCTTGACCGCGTACTAGAGAGGCCCATAGAGCGTTCCAGAAACCTTGAATTTTAGTAGGATCAAGGCCGTTTGCTGCGGTTTGGTCACTGACTGCATTCTGCCAGAAGGTAAACGTATTACCGTCAATACCACCATAAGGCGCTGCTGTAGGATCTACTGGGACTGCGGCTTCTAAACCGTCAATCTGTTTACCGCCTGCTGCTGAACCGTCTGAATAAAGACCGCCAGTAATAAGATTAGCCATTGTGGACTCTGCAACTTCTAAGCGAGACTCCATTAAGTCAATCATGCGTTCTTTGCCCGAGTTTTGAAGCTGCTCAAGGCCAGAAATAACAACCGGAACGGCTGCCTGTTTAATATCGAATTCAGCCGCAGAAATTACGTCTGATACACCAACTGGCAACAGATCGTACCCAGTATACCAACCGGCATTTGAGTTTTCAGCGAATGAGAGTTCCTGCATGATTTTGTGGCCGCCGGAGAAAGTCTTAATGCGACCATTCTTCTTAAGTTTCATCAATAAGGCGTTGTTGTTCGTTACGTTGTCAGCAATTTTCTTTGTGCGTGACTCGATAGTAGTAGCGAGAATGTCGCTAATGTTTGCGTTTGCGAAGGACACAATGGTCTCCTAATAAGTTAAGTGAATGTCGTTTTTCAAATAACCATTCAGGAATCTTGGAATTGGTGCTACCTAGGCTGGCCAGAAGATTTAAGAAAAGTCTTTGTGATGGAGAAGTGTACACGCCACCACCACAAAGATCAACTTTTACTATTGGGTTTTGTCCACCTCTTTTTTGACTTTCTTATCTCGCCCCGCCAGTTTATCTGCGGCCTTGCCTAGCATGCTATCCCCAAACAAGGTTTTCATGGCTTTGATTAGATCATCTCGTACCGAAGTATTTTCTTTGGGGTCTGACATTGTGTTTACCTACTAGGTTGTTTAGATTTTGGACTCGTCATTTCACGTTAGATTTTTCCTTGCCCTGCCCATGCCGATTCAATAGTATCACGCAGAGACCCTGCTCGGCCACCTTGCCCATTTCCTACTCTTTTGCCAGTGATGCTGCTACTGGCTAAACGTTTACTTGCCATGGTGTCACTGTTGCTGGTAAGTGCGGCGTGTTTCTCGCGCTGGCTTATTACTGCCTGAATTTGCGGGTTGATCATACACGCTTTGCTGTACGCATCTTCCATAGACATAGTTTGCCCGCGTTTCGCGGCTGCATCAATCATATCAGCCATGTCAAATCGCACATCGCCTAAAAACTCTGCGTTTTCGCCAAATGCTTGCACTTCACTTATTGCGCTTTCTTGCTGCTGCTTTACTTCCTGCTGCTTTAAAGCGTTTTGCTGGCCCATGTGTGCTTCAAACGGTGCTAGGCGCTGGGATATCATTTTCTCCAACTGGTCGTTATGCTGCATTGCAGCGGGTGGCGCTGTACCCACTATAGCACTGTCTAAAGTGTTAATATCTACACCAAAACTAGTAATCATGTCAGCTATGATTTGCGCTTTCTGTATAGGTGATCCCATACGTAGGTTAGACACCGTAGAGAAAAGCCGATCGGCCACTTCTAGAGCGTTGTTGCCTAAACCGGCCCCTGATAGTGCGTTACCGTACCTGCTGGATAGCTCGCCAAGCTGTTCATGCGACTTGCGAGCGTCAGCCGTGGTCTGCAACATGGTATTAAGTTCTTTTTCTCGACTCATTACCTTTTCTTGTAGGTGCCTAGGAATTTTTGACCATGCTTCGCGGTCTTGTGGCCCCCAATCAATCGGCGCTTTGATGCTGTCACCGTTCGGTTTAGCTGCTACGGTCTCCGGTTTATCAGTTCCGCTATCGCTGGCGGAAGGGTCTCGGGTTCCATCTTCATTTTCGCCGCCGGAAAGGTCTCCTGTTCCATCTTCATTTTCGCCGCCGGAAACATTATCTCCGTCAACCGATTGAGTTCCTTCTTCTTCGCTTGCTTGCGTTTCTGACGTTTCTTCTGTCGCATACTCAACTTCCTGTGGGGTTTCGTCGTAGTTTTGGGTTTCGTCCGCTTCGGCTACACTGTCCATAGCTTCACTAATTGAATCTCTAATGCTCATAATACTTTTCTCTTTTGTCGTAGGTTTAAGAATGTTTTGCTATTGCTGCATGAATATCGGTAATGCGGGTGTCTTTTAAATACTTCTCGCCCGCCGCATTACGTTCTTTAGCTCTGTTTTCGATGTAGCCACCCGAATAGTCGGCAGAGTTGGTAACACCATGTTTTTTATTGTGCTGGGCTAGTTGCGATCTACTTGAAATGACTTCGCGTGTGATAGGTGACACGAAATCTTTTAAAGGTTTCATCACCATTGGAGCGTTTACATCAACCGACGGGTAATCTTGTCGTGGCACTAAACGCCCGCTGGTGCGGTCTTGTGTAAACGCCCCGCTCTCTGGTGGTTTGCCGCCAAAGATTCTATCAAAATTTTCGGCGTAGCTATATCTTACTGCTTGTGTCGTATTTTTAATCATGTTTCGCTATTGCTTTCCTTTGGTTCTGGTTTTACCGCTTCTGACACTATACTTTTCTGAATGTCTGCCTGTGCGCTGGCTACTATCTGGGCCATTGCGCTTTCCGTCTTGCTCTCTTCAGCCCGCATACTGATAGTATGCTCTACTACGTCTTTACGAATTTCGCCTTCAACCGTGGCGTTGGTTTGGGAGATATTAGACTGCGCCTGCGCCTGCTCAATTAACAGATCTGCCTGCAGATTAGTGCGAATCTCTGCCACTTTAGATTGCAGTGCGGCTTGTATCTCGGCAATTTTCCGCGTATGCGCTTGATGCGCTGTTGCAACATCGGCTTGCATATCAGCGTTTCTAACCTTCATATCAGCGTTAGCTTTGCTCTCTATTTTATTTAGATCGCCTTTCTGCTTGAGTTGTTCCAGACCGGAGGCTGCCTGTGCTGCCTGCTGTTCTGGTGTAGGCTCGGGAGGTTTATTCGCCTGCTCTTTTTCAGCTTGCATGGCCGCTTCAATAGCCTTGTCGATGGTACCTTCAATTTCACTGCTGCCTTTAAATCCTGCAAGCCCCCACTGTAGCATTTTCAGCAAGAAAGGTTTGGAAGTTGGGTCTTTTTCCATCATCACACTGGCGGACTGCATATAATTGCTTACCGCGGTTAAATACTCGGTGCGCTCGCCTTTTAAGGCTTGATAGTCGATCATTGCCACTGATTCAGGTCGGATAGTAATCCGTAGTCGTGCGTCGTCAGGGTTTTTAATTAGGTCAATAGCTTTCGGGACTAACTCTTCATCCACGCTAAATTTCATGTTGGCGCGTTTATAGATTGTTTCGGGTGAAAAGTGGCGCTGGATAACCTCTGCTTTGATTTGCATCAAATCACCGCCAAATCGTGCAAATTGTTCTTGCAATGCTTGAATTCGCACTGAGCCAAATTTAGTTTTTGTGTCTGTCTGGCTTGCGGCTTCGTATTGATTGTCAAGAGAACCACGCATTACATCAGTCATGCCGGTAATTTGCTGAAGCAAACCAATGGTTTGATCCCGTATTCCGATCAGGCGGTCTAGCGCAGCAACAATATCTGCAATGGGGAGCCATTCTATCTGGCCGGATAAACCACCATTTTCACCAAATAAAGCCCAGTTTTCAACCGGTATAAGGTCGTTATCATTACCCATGTTAAACAGAGATTTTATATTGTCTGCACTAGCGTTATAGACACCCACTACCCTGACGGCCTCTGTAATGACCGCTATGCGTGTTTGGAGTTTATCTATCTCATTGTACAGGTCTTGAGCTAGAACAAAGTCTGGGGTAGGTGTGTAAAGGCTAGTAGTTGCGTTTGCCATAAAGAATGGCGGGCAAGGCCAGAACCCACTTAACTGCAGTAAATCGTCTTTCTCTTCAAGTTGCTTGTCGTAGCCCAGAATAACCCAGTGAACTTTTCGTGTTTCTTTACACCAAATTTCCCATACTTCGGCCCGCATCCACGCGGAATCCGTGTTCTCGCTTTCTTCTCCATCGTCTGAAGTGTTTTTAGTCTGCTTTTTCAGCTTGATATTATCGGAAACTTCCGTACCCCAACGTGCTTCAATTGCATCTTTGGTCATATACGAGCGGAAAGCTACCCACGGTAGATCAGCCCATGACCGGCACCAACCCCAAAGAATATCACCCCAATAATAGTAATCTACAGGTGCGTCTTCATGCACTAGCTTTTCTTCCATAATCGGCTGGTTTTCCGCATCTAGCATCACTTGGCCTTGCTCGTCTATTACCTCTGCTTCTTCTGTTTCTAGTTCATAGCGCACTTTCGCACAACCTAAACCTGAAAGGAGTCTATCTTGAAGCGTTGAGCGGAACACAGCGTCGATCTCTGCGCCGTTCTCGGCTATGTCGAGGTTTAGTAAACGCTCCATCATCTCGGCTGCTACACGGCCTACATCATCCGCAGGCTGGGCATAACGACGGCTTACGTCGATCTTAGGGGTGTTACCGTAAAGCATGTCGCCAAGAGTCTTGATATTAGAGTGAAAAAGGTTCAGGTCAAAACTAGTGCTGTCTTGGTTGTTGCTGCCTGCACTTTCACCTAGAAAACGATTTACAATTTTATCACTCTTTTTCCACCATGGTTCGCGGGCTTTTAAGCTAGTATTTAATTCTTCCGCCCAGTATTTATATTTCCCTGATGGGGTGTCTTCAAAATCTTGCTTAGTTTCGATGCTTGCCATGATTTTTCCCTAGGTGTTCACTATATTTTGTGGTAAGCGGATATTATACACACTAAATCCGTCGTGACTTAAATGAATTGTTCATTGAAGCTTCCCGCTCAGTAAAAAGTGAGTTTAAGGAGTATTCCCCGCTTCTCTGTATCGCGTTGTTAATGCTTTCATGCGGTGTAGGTGCGGGTAAAAATTTCTTATTTGCCATGATTGCAAGGTATCTGAAACTATCCGCGCTGTCTGAGCTATAGTCATGAAGGGGGTTTTTGAGGAAAACTTGTTTTATCTCATCCCACTTCTTGCGATACACACGCAAACACTCAATACCATAATAGCATCGGTCAGCGTCAAAATTACAATGTTTTAATAGCTGGCGGGCCGCTTCTATACCGTCTTCTACAGATAGTTTAGGCACTATTTGAACGTGACAGTCATCCCCAAAATCAGCATCCATAAACTGCTCTAACGCTGATTTATGCGTGGCAAAAGTCATCGCCTTGGCGTCGTGCGGCAAGTTTATTGACAGGTAGCTGTAGGGTTTCTCCTGCACCATATCAATGTAATGTTTGGCCTGTTCCCCGTTATTAGTGTAGTAGTCGATAACGTCTACACCGTGCGGGGTTTCTTGCCAGAACCACGCAACCGTATTATCACCCCGCCCTATGTCAAAGGCCACATGAACGCCTCGGTTAGGGTCCCAGTGTACCTTTTTATTGATCTGCCCCTTCTGCTCTATTTCGTTTACTATTGAAGCATAATACGTGCCGGTTAGCTCCGCTGAAAAGTCATTTAGGAACTCTTGCCTAAATTTCGGTTCTGAAACAGCATTTTTAATCCTTAAAATCTCTGCAGGGTCGATAACACCCGAGTCATACACTTTTATGTCAGCATGGAACCATTCGTCATCTTTTAAGGACTTTTCGTAGTAGTTGAAAAACTGATTCAACCGTCCATAAGCAGTACCTATAATTACCAACCACCCTTTACGGTCTACTAGGCATGGCATGACAACCGCCTCTAGTAAATCAGGTCTACACTGGGCAAACTCATCTATAACCACCCCGTCTAAGTACAGTCCACGCAAGGCGTTCACATTATCTGAACCACTAAGCCATATTTTTGCACCGTTGGGCAATGTGACTGATAGTTCCGATACTTTTACGTCTGTAGCTATCCCTTGGGTCATTTCCACCAAATAGTTCCACGCAACCGCCTTTGCTTGCGTTCTGAACGGGCAAATATACGCATACTGGGCATTTTTCTTAGTGGTGTATAACGCTCTTAGGACTAATTCAGCAATACACGCCACTGTTTTCCCAAAACGTCGGTGGCAGATAAGGAACGCAAACCTTTGTTCCCGCTGATGGAACGTGAGCATGAGTTGTCGCGGTTTATACGGCAGGGTCCACTCACCTTTCTTATCTTTGTTAGAGCTGTCACCAAAGGTTTTTTGGAAGTCTGCGGTATTGTCGTAGGAGCCGTAGCTTGATAGATCGCTTTTAAGGTCAAAAGGTGCAGGGACTATGCCAAACCGTGTAAATGGGTCCTCGTCGTGGTAACCAGCATTATACGAGGGGTCTGAGTGGTGGTGGTGCGCCATATTATAGGTCCAGTTTACCCTTGGGCATTAAATCTTGGTTTATATGTATGTTAACCACCGTTGGTTGGGCTTGCCCGCCAGCATTAGGGTTAGCGATCGTTAACGCCTGCCCGTGCATTTTATTTAGCTCTGCTATAGCAGTTATGGAAGTTTTAGGCGCTAGTGCCTCTTCATTCTGGGCTATGCGCCATAACATGTTTCTACGCATGGCTTCATTTGGCCCTTCAACTAACTGGCGGTGATACTGAAGCATGTTCAACATTTGCTGGCCGTACGTCGAGTTTACTAAGCGGCTAACGGTATTAGGTGCGGCTCCGTGGCGCTGTCCGGTAGCTACGTAGCTCTCACCTGCAAAAATTGTCTTCAACATGTTTACTTGTTTTGGGCGAAGCATAGTAGTTAAAAACATGATCTTACCTTGCACATGTTTAATAGCCTGCATGTACTGATCGTTTTCAGGATGATGCGTATCAAGAAACTCTGCAGGATCTTGATAATCTCCATCACCACCCTCTATTGTAGGGGGTGTTAACGAGTGAGTTTGCATGTCTCTAGTTCTAGGTCTTCTCATGAAAGTAGTATGGCATATCGTAGTGGTTAATGTATACGAATAGTTTTTTGGGCATAATTTTGTAAATGGTTACCGTACGTGGACAGATGATTCGATTTAAAAATGGGGACGGGGGGGCTTCACTCGCACCCTATTAAAATAAAGGAAGGTAAAACCGTTTACACTTGGCGGTGGGTGGCATGTCACTCGTACCCTATATCATGGCGGCGTGGTTCGGAAGGTGGTGGTTCGGAAGGTGGTGGTGAAGGCGTCTGAATACTGGCGGCGTTTACACGGGGTGGCAGTGGTGGGCGGGTGTTTTATAGCGTGAGGTTTACACCTGTTTATAGGTGGTGCCAGTCACCTTGAATTAAGTGGGGTCAGATGGTTCCAGCCGTTAAAGCGCTGTATACACGGCGCCACGTGCTTTGTATTTTAGCCACGCAACTGCACCGCTGGCAGGGCGATCGTCGAGTGAGAACAAAAGGCAATGGCGACGAGAACAAAACGAGAATAAATGGGATTCCTTACAAATATACAAATATTTGAACTCTCAGGGATAAATAACCACAGACCCCCACCACTGGCCCCCTGAAAAAATACATATTAAAAATTCTTACAAGATAGAATATTTGTATATTTGTAAGGAATAGCAGTCATAGTCATACGGGGCCTACCTTACAAAAGTTCTTACAAATTTTTTTAAGTCCTTACAAATCGCCAAAATTAGCGGTTTGTATATAAATAAGTATCACATCATGTATACAAGCGTATACACAGCTTATATAATGCGGCTATGGCAACAACAAATTTTACTTTTTTTAACCGCTTTAGCCCTGATTCTTACAAATTAGGGGCTATTCCTTACAAACTGAAAAGGCATTTGTAATGAGAATGAATACCATTAAGAATAGAGAACATTGGCTTATAACGGCGGCCGATATAATGATAGATGAAATAATCTCTCCAGCCATTACGGACATACCACCACCACAGATACGCTACTCATTGACCGCCCCCACTACTAAGCAAAAAAAGAGCGTGGTTCTCGGTTCATGCTGGAACCGTGCGGCCAGCGCAGACGGCACAAACGAAATTTTCATAACCTCAAATCTAGACGATTCGCTAAGAATTCTAGACGTGTTGTTGCATGAACAGATCCACGCCTTTGATGATAATCAGTCAGGCCACGGGCCACGGTTCCAGAAACTATGTAAAAAGGTAGGGCTTAAAGGTGGCGGAAACGGCAAAGTAAAAGAATCATTCACCGCCACGGTGGCGACGCCTGAACTGCAAACTCTATTAGAGGATATTATCGACGATATTGGGCCTATCCCACATGCCAAGATGGATATCGACCTAAACGGCACGACTAAGCAGAAGAACCGCCAGAAGTTAATGTATTGCACTAACACCGGATGCGAGTTTAAGTTTAGAGCAAGTCAAAAAATGCTTAATGCCATGCAATATAATAAGTGTCTCGTATGTGGTGACGCTAGCCTAGTTCAAGAACAAGTAATTTAAAACCAACGGGGCCAAAGGCCCCACCAACCAACGGAACGTAAAACATGAACCACACAATGAAACAAGTGAAACAAGCCCGCCGATACCTTTCCAGCCTGTCGGTAGATAAGTCCAACCTGACTAACGGTGAGATAGTGAGGACCGCTGTAGAGTTAGGTTTTAAA
>TARA_R110000851_G_scaffold35596_3_pt1 | contig 32741 bp, 26 predicted proteins | sample TARA_R110000851 | Tara Oceans TARA_R110000851 (sample SAMEA4397627) | marine metagenome | biome: Polar Biome; feature: [DCM] deep chlorophyll maximum layer (ENVO:01000326); material: water (ENVO:00002006), including particulate matter (ENVO:01000060) such as... | depth 17 m
TAAATATTTTTACAACTTCTGATCTCTGTTCCCATGTCCCATGAAATGGAGTATCTTTATAATATCCTGTTTTAGGTAATTTTCTGCTTTCATCTTCAATTGGTAGAGCGTGTACTAATTCAATATTTTTTATATTTAAGCAATTTATTTGATCTGCCAAATATAATACCATAACCTCGACAGCTTTAGAATAGTCTTCTCTTCTACACAAGTGATGTCTAATATCTATATTACCCGCGTAAAACGTTAAATGTGTTAAGTCTTCAGAATTTATTCCAGACTTTTCTAGTATTTTATCTTTTAAACCGTCTCTTAATACAGAATAAAGAGTTAATCCGTCGTTACGGCTAGTCATATACCCTGGTTGATACATTGAAAATGAGTGGCTATCACCAAAACATAATTTTTTAGTTTTTTCTACTATATCAAATTTTTCTGTTTTGTCAACTGCTTTTTGCAATTCTTCTAAATCTATTATCTGTGCTAAGGGTGATGTTGAACTATTCTTAAGTCTTTTTGAAACCATATCTACTAAATCTGGCATTTCGTGTTGTAGTGATAATAGTTTTCCTGGAAAGCTTTCTAACTGAATGAGCTTTTTACAAAAGTCATCGCCTAAGCCTCCAAAAAGATTAAGCGTGCCTTCATAACTTATGCCCATATAAAGTATAATTACGTCATAACTATTTAGTTTTTCTGATTTATCTAAAATTGTTACGTCGGTATATCCTGCGTTTATGCATTGGTTCATTACTTTATGAGCCCATGCTCCATTGTGATTTGATATTCTTTTTGATATTGCACCAGACAGTCCGTCAATACCTATTTTAATATTTTTATCGTGAATTTTGTCTACTAATGTTATCATATTTTACTTTGTTCCTGATGAACCAAATCCACCTTCTCCTCTTGTGGATACTGCCTCATATAAATTATTTTCTTCTACTAATTCTATCACTGGATTACCTAGTGGTAATAGTACAAACTGAACTATTTTATCTCCTGCAGCGATTGTTTGGTATTCTGCACTTACATTAGTTAAGTTTATATGTAGTTCTCCTTGGTAACCGCAATCAACTACACAAGCCCCTACGTGTAATCCTTTTTTAGTTGCTACGCCAGATTTATTAAATGCTATTAAAGCATATCCTTCAGGTACGTTTACCTTTATTCCACTTGGAATAAAACATGATTCTCCAGGAGGTAAGTCAGTTTTACCAGTATAATCATTTGGTATAAAAAAATCTACACCTGCGTCAGTTGCATTTGCTCTTGTTGGAGTCTTTACATCTTTAATTTTTGTTATTTTCATTTCTTTTTCTCCTTAATATAGTTATCTAAACCACCTAAATAAGCTACACAGTCTAATAAGTTATCTTCTCTATAGTTATAAGAATGCCTAGATAGTTTTAATGCTACTAAGGCAGCATACATGTCTTCAGCTTCAAAGTCTTTACCAGTCATACCACTGGCTATTTTTGCAGCACGTTCCATACCTTCACTAAATGGACCATATTTTCTTTCTTTTTCTTCTGATCGATTATGAATTATTTCGTCAGCTCTTTTAAGTATTGATTCTTTCTTTTTCATATAAATAATTTTTCAGTTTGTTTGTTTGTAAAATCTACTAATTCTAATTTTTCCATGCTTTTTTGCGGTAAGAATATTTTTTCGTTGTCTATATAATCTATAGTTATTTCAGGTTTTAATATCCACTGACTATTTTTTATGTCTACTAATTTAGTGCGAACCCGTTTAGATGCGTCCATAAGTATATTATCTCTCATATTATAGTGCATATCATATAAATGTAAACTGCCTGCTTGATGGTAGTATGAACCTAGCTCCAGATCTGGATATATTTCTCTTAGTTCATTTAGCATAAGTTGTTGGAAAAGTGCAAAATTAAATATGTCGTTACACATACCAAATATAATATCATTACTTCGCATGTTAACGCCTAAGTGTAATTTATTATCTCGAATAAATACTTGAAGATATTGTGTGCACGGAATATCATGCCAATTTTTAGTTTTATGGTATGGCTGACCTATAACTATTGTGCATCGCCTAGAGTCTTTATCTGTTTTTAACTCTTGTTTAATCCAACTCCATTGTTTTCCAAGAATAAAACTTCCGTAATTAGATTCTACTTCATTTTGGCCATCCTGTATCCTGAGCCAAATGTTAGCACATTTACCAATATTATCTACTCTTTTATTTCTAGATAAATACCATAAAAATTCCATTACAGCATAGTTTGTATTAAATTTTCTAGATGGATAACTAATACCTAGCATTGTAGGATCTGTTAATTCAAAAGATCTAAAAAGTAATTCTGTTTGGTTGGTACCATTACTACTAACATCTTTACCAAAATAGGTAAGTGCTTGAAGTTCTGATAAAAATAGCTCATGTAGGCTGTCAAATTTGTTCATATAACCCTTTTTATTTTTTTATATAACTAATATAATAAAAATAATTGAAACTATAAAACTTTTTTATGATTATTTTCACCAATATTATAAAATTCTTTTAATTCCATACACCTACTATATATAGTTTCTAAGCTTGTATTTTCTTTCCATTGTGAAAACTTACCAATTAAATCTATCCCAATTACTTTTTGTATATCTAAATTATCTGATATTTGAGTTGTTTCAATGTAGTTAATTATTTCGTTTCCATCAATGGCTTTGTCATATATATTTCTCATGCATTCATATATTACAATATTTTTATTATATGTTTTTCTATAGTACGGCTGTCCTGTGGCTAAAACTTGTTTATATATCCCTGATAATACAATATCCTCTTCTGATTGTAGTTTGCAAACATATATAAATTTATCCGTGTGCGGTAAATTAAAACCATCCAGTGAATAATTATCGATTATAGAATTTCTAATTTTTCCAGAAGAATCTAATTCAACTAAGTCAACTAAATTTATAGTTGATATTAAACGTTTAAAGGTTATTTCTAAGTCACTAAAGGATAACTTCTGAGGGTATTCTATACTTATTAATTGTTTATCTATGCAGTTTTTATTTACACTTTCTTCTATTTTTTTAAATAATAATTTAAAACTATCTTCAGGGCCTAAACCTTGTATTGAAACATATTTTTGATATTTATCTAATTGTTTAAGATAGCTAGTTTCCGGGGTTGTTTTGCCTCTAGTGTATAGCGAATATAAATTAGAAAAGTTTTTAGGTTTTTTTGATGTAAATTTACCTCTATCATTATAAAACCTTTCATAATCCAAAATAGAGCACTCATTAAAAATATTTTTAACAAAATCAAATAGAGTAGGCGGAATAATTTCTTGCCCGTGGTTGCTATCCATTTTTTCCAATGTTTTGTGTTTTACCAATGGTATATTTAAAACATATGAAACAAAATAAGATACTTGATTATTTCCTAATACATATTCCATAGTTTGTTAATATCTAGTAAACATTACTGAGCAAGAAGCGTAATAATTTTTCAAAGTTATTCCTTCGTCTGTGGTTACAGACGCTGTAAGCTCAAACATAACAGATTGAGAAACTATTTTTCCGTTAGCAGTTAGCCCAGCCAAAGGACTATAGTATGGCTCGTGTCGTCCATCTCCTCCAGACTCAAATCCGTTTACATAAAGGGAATTACGAATTATTGAATTGCTAAATCCATTATAGGGGTTTGAAGTTGCCGATTGAGAAGTCGCTCTCACTGCTGGAAAAAATATAGGTGCTTCTACAAAAGACTCTGATGTCATTGTATCTCCAAAGGATCCTGTTATTAAAGGACTTGCGGTCTCAATCTGTCCTGGGCCTGTATCTTTATAAGTATACAATTGTCTTGCTTTCCACCTATAATTTAAGCCGTATCCTGCAGCATTTAGACCTGACCTAAATGGAAATTTGTCCATTAAGTCATCTTCAGTTGTATTGTTTTTTAGTAATGTAGAAAAATTATCTACAACTCGAGCTTTTTTTCTGTTATTTGGGTACCAGCTGTTTACATTACCGGAGGTTGTAGTATACTTTAACGGTGGGTAACTTCTTGGCGGAGCACCGGCTGTGTGTCCAGTTTCGTGACTTGAGTTTCGAGCAGGAACTAATTCTGGAATTCCTTGCCTTATTGCTACTGAAGCTGTTATATACGGAGCCGGCATATTTAGTAATTCTTGGTGGTGGTACACGGTGCTTGACCCAGTAAAACTTTTAATAACAGATCCAGACATAAGATTTAATGCTAAAATCCCTCTGTAAACTGGAACCTGAACATTTAATGTTGGTTCAATATGATAATGAGAATAATTGGTATCTAATATTGTTCCCATACCATTTTTAGCCGCATTTACTTCTGCAACTACTCCAGAATTAGTTACAAATCTAAGGTTTGAAACTTCTAGATGGTAGTATATTTTTCCTTGTGTTCCTATATGAGTACAATTACAATCATCAATTGAACCAGACAGTCCAAAACTATAGAAATGTTTATTATATGAACCAAAACCACTACCACTTGCTGCGGCGTAACTTGCAGAGTTTGATCCAGAGAAATATAAAGCTGAGGAAGTAAATTCTCCAAGAGAAGGATTGTTTATTCCAACAGGTATATACTCTTTTGATTGAGAAAGAATACCTCCATTAGATTCACTATTTGCTAATCTAACGCCGTGCAATATTCCAGGACCATCTTTCCACTTAAACATCCTATTTGGATCACCAAAGTCTGGAACCGGCATAGGAAAACTACCCAATGGTCTATCCAATTGAAAAGATATTTCATCTCTAGTTACAGTATTTGCTGCTCTGTAATGAATAGAGGTTGTAAATGGGGGTAATCCAAAAACATGCAATTCTTTTAACGTATCTTGGTTTGACCTACCAAATTGATCTCCAATTGATGCACCTGTAGAGTTTCCATATGGGCCAGGTAGTCCTGGTGGGTGAGAAGCTGAAATAGATTGAGTATATCTAATATCTCCAGATAATAGGTGTGAATTTTCAGTTGACCAACCAAGTATGTTAAACGGCTGTTCAGCCTGTTTCTTTTGCATAAAGACAGTGTCTGATCCTACACATTGAGTGCTATATTCTTCTCCTCCTAATGTTACCACACTTGAACTATTATCAGTCCATTTTAATTCAACCATTGGTCCACAATGGGCTATACGCACTTCAGTTGTTGGAGATGATGAATCAAGAATTTGAGGGTGTCCTGAGTATGGGCCTGGAGGAGCAACAATTGTCCAAAAACCATTGGATCCAGTTGCTTGAGCTTGAATAAATCCTGATGGTCCTATTGGTAAAAATGGAGTAGACTGTGTATCTTCATTTCCAATACAAAGTATTCTATCATCTCCAGCATTTGCAAATGTTCTAGCAATATAGTTAAATGTTGTATCTGTGAACGTACATGGGCCATTTGTTACAGATAAACTCATAGTGAAAAATCCAAAGCCTAAATTAGAAGCTAAAGTATCGTTAGTATTCATATGGATTTCGGTATCATAAGAATTTGTGAAATTTGCAATTGCACCAAAAGGAGATTTTACTGTACTAGCTCCATATGTTCCGTCATTTGCAAAATTGCCCGTGTTGCCTAATGCTGGGGTAGATTCAGTGACTGAAAATTCGTAGTTTGCATTTTGTCCTATATAACCGTCGCAACTCCAAGTAGGTTCACTTACGTCTGTTTCTGTAAACGTGTAGATTGGAGATGAGCCTGCTAATGACATAGTTGGAAAACAATGTGCAGCGTTTTTATTTGCAGAAATACCTGGATTAAGATATACGTCTACACAACCACTTATTGCGGGGCAACAGTTAGGTGTTAGCGTTGTATTTTCATATGGAAGTTCATCTGCATCGTTAGTACATTTTGGATTATCTGATGAGGCAGTAAAGCATAAACGTACCTTTCCTTTTATGTGCGTAGCTTGGTCTAAAACAAGAGAGCTAGGATTATTATTGCTTTGTGTATCATGAAATAAAAACGTCCCTTGACTATTTCCTGCCAATTCCCAAACTATTGTGTCGGCATTAAAAAATGAAAGGTCTTTTGATAGGTTTATAACTGTGCCAAAATTTGATTGGCAAATGTGATCTCCAAAACTTCTTGTTGGTTGTCTGTTCATATTAAGTTGAATACAGCAAGTATCACTGGCTTCAAGTCCATAATCAGAAATAAATGCTGGGGTATATCGCTGGTCTATCCCTCCAAGATTAGCTGGTGAAGTCATATTACCTCCAAGGTCCCAGAAATGGCTATTAAAGTTAAAATCACGGAAAGATGAAGATTTTTTCGACATTCTATAATGTCTTTGTTCTCCGGTATTAAAACTGAGTGTACTTGATCCATGGCCCATAAATACTTCAGTAGCTGTTCCGTCATAATAACTTCCAGTATTTATTGCCGTAAAAAATATGGTATTTTCAACAAATGTGGAATCATAGTCAGATTTGAATCCTACAAAAGTGTTGCTGTCTTTAGTTGTATTTATTGGTTTATAACCATAAGAAGCACTTGGAAAAAAGAATAGTTGTGATCTGAAAGGGTGTCCAAATCCTCTTTGGCGCCAGTTAGGGAAGCCAAATGTAAATCTATGTGCATTACCATAAAGAGATGCACTATTCAGTTTCCAGGCTAGAGAGTGTAAAACATTACTAAACGACGGGTGAGATGATGGCAATGATCCGTTATCAGCTGAATTTGAACAAAAGTAATGAATATCTCTATTACCTAGTAATCCATTTACAGTAGTTGTTTTATGCCTTAAATCTGCGTGGCTTCCAGTAACTAAAACAAAACTCATTCCTCTGTTACCACTTGAATTAGCTGAAGTTCTAAAGTTGCTATGGTAGTGGCTATACATTAAACCACCGGTATTTAGCATCTGGGCGTTGGTGTTGGTAATTGCACCCCAAGTATTAGCTGATCCACTATATATATTATTTATTATGGCCTCTCCAGTATCAACAACGGCACTTTGAGATATTAGTTGATTAGCAAAAAGAACATAATCACTAGTTGCAAATTGTTCTGCCTGTTGTTGAATTGGCCCTAAATACCTGGTTTCAGTATAGCAAACGTCTAATTTAGTAGAAGATGTTACCTCTTTAATTGAAGCTGTCAATTGCTGTGTTCCTGTTCCAGACAAGCCATATATAATTCCTTCACCACCACTAGCAGGATTAACTGTCCAAGATTTTATCGTGTTTCCTGTTCCTCCATCGTCTCCCATTCCTGACTCAGATCCTGATAGATTTATTACTAGATGGTCATAAAAAGATCCGCTAAAACAGAAAGAAGCTGTTGAACCACATGGAAAATCGTTTATACTTGCTGACGGTTTACATGAGCAATAATCGTCAACAAAACCCCTAACAACAATTCCATTTTTTAATTGGTAACTATTTGTTCCAGTCATTAGATAGTTAACGCCAACAGAATTATTGTCTGCATAACTCATTGATGTTATTTGAACATATTGATAAATGTCATTTTGCCAAGAAACTAGTTTGTATCCTATTCCTAGTTGGCTTGCTTCAAGATAACCGTTTTGATTTGTCCAACCTCCTTGCCACTGCAATAACTCTTGTCCAGCAGTAACTGTAAAATCAAATCCATCATCTGTAAATATTCTTGTAGTTGGAGAGCTAGTACCGCTTCCACTTGATACAAATATTTGTAAAAAATCAACGCAAGCATTTTCCCTATCTTTTGATTGAACAAATTCAGGAATATTAAATAAACTACAACTTACGGTACCAGAAGCTCCTGAAGGACGCCAAGGGTATGGGCCCAAGGAAGTCAGTACACTTTGACTCAAACTGGTTGAGTTAAAATCTCCATAATCTGTACTTATACTACAACTATTATCTGCTATACACATATATATAAATATAGAAATAAAACAATTAACGTTTAAGCCAATCCTTTAATTCATTTGAATTTGGCCAACGCAATACGCTAAAACATGTATCGCAAACAAACCTAACATCGTTATTGTCTTGTGCCCTTAAGGTTTGTTTTGTATGACTACAGTTTTTTTGGTAATTTGCTATTTCCTTTTTCAAGTTTTTTAATTTTTTGTTCAGATTGTTTATATTTTCCATAAGGGCAATGTTTACATCCTGAATTACAGCAGGATCCTCGCTTTAAATGGTATTGTTCAGTTAATACCATTTTTCCTTCATCCCAATAAAAATCTTTAGGATGAAGTTTTGGTTTATGAAACTCCCTATAATATAGGTCTTGGATCCAATCGTTACGTGATTTCACAACTTCCTCCTGCACATGCTAATTCACCAGAAAGATTAGTATTATCTTCTACTTCTGTTATGTTAGAAAGGTCGATGTCTTCTAAAGAATTTACCAACTCTTCGTATTTTTCTTTTGTTATATCTTCAAACGGGGCTTGAGTATAAGTACCTCCGTTATAAGGTAGTACAGATAAACCGTTATAATAGTTTCTATTTTCCCACATCCATTCTCCTGCTAAATCCCATTCATCTTCTTTTAAACTAATTGTTGCAGAAACATTATGTGTATTAGAACCGTTTCTATGTCCTGGAGATACCCATTTAGTAGCTATTTTTTTAACCCTTTCTAAAAGCTGAAAAGGAGACTCTGTTCTTAATATAGATCCTTCTGGAGCTTTTTGAGGTACAGATATTACAGCTGTATCGTGAGGTCTGAAATACTCGTCTTCAACTAATTCTGGATGGTTATCTTTTAAGTAATTATAAATAGATTCGTTTTTACCTACTCTAATTCTTCTAATATAATAATCATTATGCCAAGCATGTATACCTGATGATGTACCTAAAACTAAAGACGTTGTTCCTGCTGGTTTAACCGTTGTTGTTCTTGCAGATCTATTTATTCCAATTATTTTTGCAACCCTAGAGTTTTCTTTCTTTACTAATTTTGCAGCTTCAGTCATGTCGTAACCTAATACTATTCCAGAACCAATTCCTGTCATAGATACACCAATTAAAGCATCTTTTTCAGTTGTTCTCTGCCAAACTTCTCTTAAATAATGAAACTCAGTATAACCTGCCTGTAGTGTACCAATAAATGCAGCTGCTTTTACTCTTTCATTAAGATCTTCTTGAGATTCTATGTCACTAGCATTTACTTCACATAAATTACAAAATTGAAAAGGTCTTAGGGCGATTTCGCAACATGGATTCGTTCCCCAATCTTTATCATTATTTAGATATATTCCAGGTTCTCCTGCGTTTGACTTTTCTACTCTTTTCCAAAGGTCCATAAAAAACTCTTTAGTAATTTTATGTCTCATTAAGACTGCAGAATTATTTGCTCTACCTCTTTGTGGATTTAATTCCCACCAATTACCAGATTTGCAACCAATCATTTGTTCGTCATCTGCGTTAAATAAACTAATTAGTGCAGCTCTTCTTATTCCTCCGGCTAGTACTGCGTCAGCAATATGGCAAACAATATCATGAGCTTCTAAAGTAGTTAATCTATCCCCTGTTTCTTTTGCATCTAACATTCCAGTTAGTTTAAGTATGCATTCTTTAAGTGGTTGTGGTCCTGGAGCTTTACCACCAGAAGTTACCAATTGTGCACCTTTAGCCCTAATATCTGAAAAATCAAACTCTATTCTACTTCCTCCTCCATTCATATATGACTTCATAAGAACTTTAATTGCATCTGCCCATCCTTCAATAGAATCACCAATTAAAAATCTCTTTTTTCTATTTTTATAAGGCTTATTTATCATTGGAAGGTTTTCAACATGATGTCTTTGAACAGAATATCCTACACCTGTACCGCCAAGTAATAGAAACATGGTTTCACTAAAGGAGTCAATAGAATCTATAGGAAGATATGCGCAGTTGTAAATTCTGTTAGGAGATATTTCTATTGGTTTTCCTCCAAACTGTAAACTCCGCATTGACGGTAGTATCTTTTTGCTATATACAAGTTTATACTTTTCATCAATTTCGTCTACTAACATTGGAAATTTCTTTTGGTGCATTTTTTTATTTCTTGTCACCAATTCTTCCCATGTTTCTCTTCTATCTTTTTGCTCATCAAACTTTGCATATTTCATATATACAGTTATATTTGATAAAATTTGATTTGATACTTCCATTTGTTCTCTCCTACTAAACCATTATTGAAAAAAATAACTGGTGGTTACACCAGTTGTACTTAATAAATATCGATATATACATATATCAATTCATTTCGTCAAATTTCTTTTTCATCATTTTTCTTAAATATTCGTTATGGTTATCCATTTCTTTAGTTGTTTCTTTTCCTTGTATTGACGTGTCTACATGTATATCTATTTGTCCGTTTGAAGCATTCATTTTACTTGGGAAAGTAATTCCATCCGGACCAAATCTATTTTTAATAACATGCCACCTACCTGTATTTGCTAATTTGTCTTCTATTTTTCTACTTAAAGATAATACAAAATCTGCAGTCATAATTTTACTATACGATTCTGCAATTTTTTCAGCTCCAATTATATCATCTTCTAATGCCGATCTGTTTGCTTGCGATGCTGTCCAAACTGGTATTTCATATTCTCCAGCCATTCCACGTAAATCTTCATAGATATTACCTAGCTCTAATCTTATTTCTTTACCATGGCCCCTTAATAAATCTGCATAATCTACTATAACTAAGTCAGGTTTTTTACCTAGTGATGTACATCTTTGGATATGCGCTGAAAGAGTATTTACAGTTGCTGCTTTTGTAGGGTAATATTTTACAACTAGATCGCCTTTTAAAGTTGCAACTTTTTTCTTAACATCATCAATATTATATTTTAGTTCTTGGGCTTGTATTCCTGTAAATACTGAATCATATCTTAGTCCAACGTATGCTGCATTTAGCTCAAGAGTGTAATGTATAACATTTAATCCAGCCTTTACTGCATTTGCTCCAACATTTACCAATGCCCACGATTTACCAATACCAGCAGGAGCAACCATTACTCCTAATTCACCTTTTCCTAATCCACCATCAGCAATTTCGTCTATGGCATCCCAGCCAGTTGTAACAGTATTTCTTACACTATCTAAATATCTTTCATCTATATGCTCAGCGTATTCATGACCCATATCTTTTTCTACGCCAGCTTTCATTGCGTTATCAACTTTAGCTTTTATTTCGTCATAATTTCCACTATTTAATAATTCAACAGATTCAACGATAGCTTTTTTTATTTCTTGATTTTTGCAAAATTCTAAAGCCTTATGTTTTATATAATCTAAATCTTCAGCCTCTAGATTTGAAAATGCAGCTTTTATATTATCAGCAATACTTTTTGCAAGAAGGTCATTTTCCATCTCTACAATTTTAATTTTCATTGCTTCTAAAGTAGGTGTAGTTTTATATTCCTTAAAGTATTCTTTAATTATATCAAGTATAACTATGTTTGCTTCTGAATCAAAGTAGCTTCCGTCTAATATATCTATTATTTGTTGTAAAAACAACTTATCCTTAAATAAGGCTGATATTAATTTTATTTGGAATGAGTATCCAAAGTCGCTTAATTTACTTACTTTCATTATCTTTTCTTCTAGCAAATACATCAAGCTTACCAAACGTATCTTTAAGCCATAGTTGTGGGTTTTTTATATTTAAGTTGAGTGTGTCATCTAAAGTCATAGATAAAAATTTTATCTGTGTTAACTTTGATATTGGTTTTTGTACAATTTCTAATATAGATTGCTTTGTTCTACCTGGAATGTCTACCTCATCTAATTGCATTAGTTCACGGTTTAATTCTAGCATTTTTTTACTGCTTAATATATCTGCTGCTAGTTTAGTTCCATCGTTTGATTCTTTAACATATTCAAATATGTCATTTAATTCTACTTTATTATCTTCAAATAGTATAGGCAATCTTTTCATTAATGTTTTTGCGCCAGCTCCTCTTATTCCTGGAATATCGTCTGAGCTATCTCCAGTTAAAACTCTATACATTAAGAAGTTTTTAGAATATATATTAAATTCTTCTTTTATTGTTTCTTTAAAGTAAAATTTCTTTTTTGTCGGAGACCAAACTTGAACTCTGTCGTCAACAAGTTGTAAAAAATCTCTATCAGTCGACATTATAACACATTGGCTTTTAGGATATACTTGTTGCGAAATGTATGCCATTGCATCATCAGCTTCTATATTTTCTGGAGATAAAACAGTGACAGGTAAATTTTCTAAGTATTCGGAAAGTCTTTGCAATTGTTGAGCCATAGCTACGCGTTCATCATCTACACTATTAAACTCATTTATTCTAGTCATTCTATGCTTTACCCTTCTACTTGACTTATAGTTTGGAAAAATCTTTCTACGCTTTTGACTTCCGCCTTTTCCGTCAAAACAAATAATAACCCTAGTTGGTTTTATATTTCTAATTGCATAGCCTATTGACATTAAAAATCCTGTTATTCCTCCAACATGTATTCCGTTATCGTTTACGGTTGGTACAACAACAAAAGCCCTAATAAAAGTATTTAAGCCATCAATTAATAAAATTCTGTCGTCTGCACTTTTTGGAGTTTCGTCGTTTTTTAGACTGTTTAGTAGTTGTGTATAGTTTTTATTCATATAGGTAATATAAGAAAATTAATTGAATTAAAAAAATTTTAGGTGAAAAGTTATTAACAAAAATAAAAGGCTCTTGGTTGGTTAAAATAGTCTTTATCATAGTGAGGACTTTTAACTCTTAACATTCTACACCACGAGAAGGTGGCCTTTTTTCGTAGAACAAATAGGTAATCGTAGCAGTTTTAAATCTACCACGATTACTTACTAATAAAATTTAACCGTTTGGAGGTGCTTCATCTGTATGTTCTAAGTCGTCTATTCCAAAATTGTCTACTTTATACTCCATGATAAGAGTATTGCAAATTTTATCATATACTTCTTTCTGTAGATGTTCATCTTTTTCAAGCTTTTCATTCCAATCTTTTGACTGAAACTTAATAACTTCTCCATCATCTGTCGTGTATGTATACCATGCGCCGCTTTGAGAAACTAATTTATAGTCTTTTAAAACTCTTAACCATCCACCAAAATCATCAATTCCACTATCAAAGTAAATATCAAATTCTGCTGTTCGTAATGGTGGGCCCATACGGTTTTTAACAACTTGGCATTTTGTTTTAATACCAACAGTTTGATCTTGACCGTTAACCTTTGCTTTTATCTGGCCTGCAGCTTTTAGTCTTAATCTACAACTAGCATGAAAGGCAATAGCTTTTCCACCTGAAGTTGTCCATGGATCTCCAAACATAACGCCCATTTTTTGTCTAAGCTGATTTGTAAACATTAAAGCTATTCTTTGTCTTCCAATCATTTGCGTTATTTTACGCATTGCTTTTGAAAGAATAATAGCTTTACCAGTTGACCAACCATCCTTGTCATAATCTGCAGATTGTTCTACTCTAGTTGTAGCTGCTGCTACAGAATCAACCACAATGCTAACAAGTCTATCTTTGTCGCTTTCTCTAACTTTAGTTATTATATTGTCTATTACTTCAAAAATATCTTCAACTGTTTCCAATTGAATATATAACATTTTAGAAACATCCATACCAATAGTTCTCAAAAACTCTTCATTCATTGCATTTTCTGTATCAATATATACAGCTAATCCATCTTTTTTCTGAGTATTTGCTAAAACTTGAGCTGCGACTAAAGATTTACCTGAGGCTTCTAAACCAGTTATTTCAGTAATTCTACCAACTGGTATACCGCCATTAGGGCGATTAGAAATAGCCATATCTAACATTGACGATCCTGTACTTATCCATTCAGTTAAATCAGTAGGTGTATCTTCTGCTCCATCTAAAAAATAAGCAACCTTATAGTCTTTAAACTTTTTATTTAGAGAATCTGCTACGATTCCTGCTAAATTATCTCTATCTTCTCGTTTACTAGCCATATCTTAATTAAACAAATCGTCAAATGCTGCAGAAATATCATCAGTTTTTGTAGCTTTTTCTGGTTGTTTTTCCGGCGTACTTGTAGCTGTAGTTGCAGCTGGTGTTGCAGTTGGTGTTTGAGATTGTTTGTTGCTTTCCCATGGCAAATCGCTTCCTCCTTCTAAATCATTTTCTTCTGGGTTTAGCCAAGATTCTAGTGCAGCTTTTAAGTTATCATAACTTTGTTTTTTGAAAATAGAAAATATTTCAGTTTGTCCTGTAACGATTTTATCTGCTAAATTTTTATCTTCTGTTGATGCAGTCTGGTTTGGCTTTACACGAATTGCCGTTTTTGGATAAGATCCTGCTCCTTCTGATGGTGTAAATTCAACTACAATATCTCTACCTGCAGTTAAGTCTGTAATATCACCATAGTCTGGATCAGCAATAAATCCTAATAGTTCTTGGTAAACTGTTTTACCAAATCCCCAAAATTTAACGCCGTCTGACTCTTCGCCTCTAACGATAACTGGTACATATACTCTCATCTTAGGTTCTAATTTTTTAGAAAGTTTCCAATCGTCACTGTTTCCAGTAGATTTTAACTTGTCTGCAAATTCTACAACCGGATCTGATTCTCCATATGTTACCGGTGATAAGTAATTTTTCTTACCTAAATCATAATGAAAAAATAATTCCAAGAATGGATTATCTTTATCGTGTTGATAAGGTACTATTCTAACCTGATTGGAACCTGGTTTAGGTTTCCAAAGGTTTTCTGTTCTTTTTGTTGATGATTGTAAGTTGTTTAACTTACGTCGGATTGCTTCTAAATCAATAGCCATTTTTTTCTCCTGTTTTAATTATTATTAAGTTAATATAATAAAAATATCTTACACTATAAAACTTTTTGTAAGTTATTTTCATATTTTTTTAGGTACGATTGTACCGTTAATTCTTTTGCTTTTGCTTCTACTACTACATCAATATCTAGTCCATAGTCTTGAATTTCTTCTATAATATAGTCTGAATGTGCTTGTACTTTTATTTTGCTAACTTCTTTATGCATTTTTGCAATAGTTGGCCAGTCTTGTAGTGTATCATGCGTTATATTATTTTTAGACATTATATCTTCCATGATTAATGTTTGTTCTTGTCTTCTAGATTCTGAATAATGGGTACATTGTTTTACATTGCCCCAGGTTTTTGATGCAAGTTTAAGCGCTTGTTCTTCAGTCATATCACCGGTACAAAACTTGTGATGGTGATAGTCAAATACTATTGGTATACCAACAATTTTGTATACGCCTTCATATAAATCTTTTACTGAGTACATACTAGCTTTATCGTCATTTTCTACTGTAAGTCTTGCTTGTACTGATGGAGTTGTTCGTAAATAGTTTTTACAAAATCTTTCAAGCGCAGATTTTTTATCGCCATACGCGCCGCCTACATGTATATTTATTTTTGACATTCGAGACTTTGGTAAACCCATTAAGTCCATGATTTCAGCAGATTTATTAAGTTCATTAATGGCATTAAGTACTACTTTTTCGCTTTTAGAAGCCAATACACAAAATTGACCTGGATGGAATGATAAACGTTGGTTGTTATCCATTGCAAGCTTACCCACAGCTTTAAGTAAAGCACATATTTCTTGATAATCTGGTAAATCTGATAATTTATATTCGGACATCCACGGCATCATATCACTTGACATACGATATACCTTTATATTGTTTTCATTATTCCAGTTTACAAGTTTTAGTAAATTAGTAATATTGTGAACAATTAATTCTGAAGCATAGTTGATGCCTTTTGCGTCAAATGTTCTTCGTATCATACTTCTGTTGCATGATATACCTTGTTCTGATAAGGTCATATTTATACATGCGTATCCTAGTCTTTTTGCCATAGTTTAATTTTATATAGTAATATAATCATTTTGTTTAACATAAAAAAATTCTGAGTGAAGAGTTATTAACATTATTTCCAAAATATTTGTATTGATACTAGTGTTGTTGCCAATACAAGTGATATTGCTGTTTTTGTTGTTATACCTTCTCCCATAAAAAACCATGTTAATAATACAAACGATATCATACCTGTTCCAAATCCTATAAATCTACCTGGCCATAGAAGTCCATCAAAATAATTTACAACATATTTTGTTGCAAAAATAAATAGATAGGAAATTATAGTTCCAAATACTACCGATAAAATTAGTGGGTTTTTGTCGAACCATTTCCATAGAAACTGTCCGTTTGTTTGAATCCAGATTAAGGTCTGGCCTGCGAGGAACAAGAGTATTGCAATTGTTAATTGATTCATTTCTTAATTTTTAGTTGTTTCTGTTTAATTGTTATTATATATAAATATAAACAAAATATTTGAAATAAAAAAATCTGACGTGTTTATTTTGCTATTTTATTGAAAGTTTTTTTAATTCAGACTTTATTAAATCTGTTAAAAGGGCTTGCAATTTTTCTTCATCATCGTCTCGCCTGTCTAAGTGTGCGTCTGGATCGTATGGAGGATTGGCAGGAGCCGTGTGTTTTTTAGCTGTTGGTTTACTTATTGGGATTATTCCAATGTCTTCTTGCATATCAGTAAGCTTGTTGCCTGATTTCTTGATAATTAAATTATCTTTTTTCATCATTACTGCTAGTGCTCTACCAAAATCTTTTCCCTGTGGTCCTTTGTTTGGTACTCTACTCCATTCTTTAGCATTTTTATTTGCCCATGCTAACCACACCTGTCTTAGTGCAAGAAATATATCTGTTCCAGGATCTCTACCATCTTCTACAGCCTTACTCAATATACCTTTAATAGACTTCCTGTTTTTATATGCCCATTTTTTAAAATCTAAATAAGCCATTTCATTTGGAGTATCTTGAAACATTGGCCTGCCTTCATTTATTGATTCTTTTTTTGACATAATTACCTCTTTATCTTAATATAAATTATTTCTTGTACCTCTGTATCTATTCTGCGCAGGCCTGTGTCATTTGTTAATAATATACTATCCCTGTAATTTTCCCAATCTAGTTGGTATGTTGTATCTAGTACTCCGTTGTTTACTATTTTAATGCACTCATTTAATGCATTTATAGTATACAAGGTATTTGTTTGTTTTTTTCTATGTAGTGATATTGTATCTTGAAGTGACTTTACACTTTCATTTGCATCAATATTATATGTACACATTAATTCTTTAGTGTCGCCAGTATTTCTAAGAATAAATACCTTATTATACAAAATATCATACGCTTCTATTATTTTATCAATAGATTTTGATAATATTCTAGTATTTGTAAATGTACATAGTAATTGTGTTTTCATTATTTATATACCTCTTTCGTTGCTGTGCCTAGATTTTTTGCTAGTTCAGGATGTAATTTCATTTCAAACTTAATGGTTCCACCTCCATATCCTCTTCCGTCTTGTCGTATTACTATATTTGCTACCTTTATACTTTTATTGCCTAAATCATCAATATTGTATACCAAATATGGTTCACCTTTTTCAGATTTTTTTACACTAAGATTTTCTTTTAATTTATCAAAATCGTCAGTTCCAAATATTACCTTCATTGTTTCTTTATCTAACGACATATCTCCAATGGCCATAGTTTCTTCGCCTTCTGAAACAGCCTTTAAAGGAAATTCTTCTTTAATATTTTTTATTAATCCTTCTCTAACTTTAGGGTTATTGTTTAATTGGTTTATGGCATCTTCTTGCATTTTTCTATGTTCTACATCATCTGCTTTTAAATACGCTATTGCTTTATCATTGCCACCATCAGCTTCTGCTTTAATTGCTTTTAATATAGCTTTAGATTTGCCTCTACTACCTTTTCCAGATTCTGTTGCACTTATTTCAGATTCTAATTTTTGTTGTATTGATTGTGGTAAAATATCTTTTGCACCTGCTACTAATCTTGAACGTTCATTTTTAGAATATTCTTTAGGATCTGTTGCAGTACCTCTTAACTCTGGATCCCAGTTATTTACCATGTCTCCTAGTCCTGAATTTAAGAAGTTTATATTTTTATCTTTTTTTAGTGATACTTCATCAAGTATTTCTTCGCCATTAGATTTTTTAATTTTTAAGTACATATCAGTAGAAAAGCCTTTATTTTTTTTATAGTCAGACAATCCCATAGCTTCTACTTCTCCTTCAGCATCCCATGCACTTCCAATGATTTCAGCCCCTTCACCGTATTGTTTTTTAACCCTGTCTAATATGGCTTTTCTTGATTTTCTTGTTGCTGCTATCCAACTTTTAGTAATAATTCTTGTTCCTTCTTTTTTAAGCTTTGGATTATTTTCAAGTTGAGACTGTTCATGTTTTTCTAAAGATGTTGCAAACTCTTCAAATTCTTCATCAGTCATTGCAGAACCTACCATCGTCATAAGTTCTCCTCCTTGCGCACTAATTTGTCCTGCACCGCCTGGAAGGTCTGAAAAGTATTTCCAATTTGAAGTTTGTTTGTTTGCTTGCGTATTCATCATACGTTCTATAGCTTTGGCATATCTTTTAGGAAACTTAGGGTTTTTTGTTATGCTTTCAGGTACTGTGTATGGAGGAGGGATTGAATTTACTTCGTTTTTATTTTTAAAATCCTCATCTCCTGTAGGAGAAGTATCTAATTCTTTACTAAATTCTTTAGTTTCCGATGGATTACCTGTTGTAAGAGTTTTATTTTTTCCAGATATTTCTCTTTTTGGTTGCTCATTGGAAACCTTGTCTTTTGAGGTTTCTTTTTCTGTGTCAGCTGTTCGTATAAAGTCTCCATCTTTAGCAGATAGTTTTTGCGAGTCTGCTTCAGGCTCTTTATCTTTTTCATCTTCTATATCTAAAGGCTCATGTGTGCCGTCTTCAATAGCTTTTTCCATGGTTTCTTTAGATCCATAATCAACTATTTTACCGGTTTCTTTAGAACGAGCTTGAAATTTTTGCTGTTCACTTAATTGACTAATGTATTCTGATATAAAGGTTTCTGAGTAGTTAAAACTTCTAAATACTTCTGCTAATACCTCGATGTGTGTTCTATTCATTGGGTCAGGCATACCATTGTTTACCCTATACGCCCATTCTCTGACTAGTTTGTCTATTAGTGATTTCATACATTATCCTCTTTCTATAAATATCAGCAAAAACGATCGGAAACATCATTTAGTTTACCATAATTAACCCCATATGCAATTTTTGTTGGATACTTCATAGCCTTTTTTATTTGTAAAATTAACTCTTTTCCATCTGCAGGGTCAAAATCAAAAGTAAAACTATCATAGGTATATAATATAAGTTTTGTGTTGTATTCTTTTAAAACCTTAATAACATCAGCCATAGCTTCAGAGCTAGCTTCAGTTTCCATTGATTGTATATAATAGTTAAATAACTTTTGAGGGGACATATCTCCAATTGTTGATGCATCTACCTTTCTTTTATATAAGTATGTTTTAAAATGTTTTTTATTCAACCAGGACTTCCAAAATTTAAAAATAAAATCATTTACAGCCTTAAAAAATGGAATAGCAAGAAATTCTTTTGGTACTCCACCATATAATATTCTAAAACTTATCTCTTTAGACTCTTTATACTGATCTTTTGTTAGTTTTTCTGTGCCAAAATATTGTTTGCCTAGATATTCGTGAATACTACCGTTTGGTAAAGTATATCCTATACAATTAGCAATAAGTCTAAGGTGATATGCATCATAATCTAGTTCTAATATTCCTCCATTTTTAAATCTACTTATATATTTTTCTCTAGTGCCGTCAGATTTATTTAATGCTGCGTAGTTTACTTTATTAAATTTATTACTTGGTCTGCCAGTTAAAGTATATGGGTTATAATAGCATTTTTCAATTTCATTGGTTGTATTTAATCCAGAATTTTCTATAGTAAATAGATTATGCAGCAGAGTATTATTAAACTTATCATAGGCAAAAGAATTTATTGTTTCATCGTTTATATTATCTAACATTATTGAAGACATTTTGTCACAATATTCTACATGTTTTAGTATTGGAATTATTGCATTTAGATTGTTTCTTTTCCAATGCATAGAATAAATTTGCTCGTGGGCTGAGGTTGATATTACTTCTAGCGGTTTTCCGTGTTGGAGGTAAGATAATGCGTTGCAATCATGTGCTTTAGACGTACCAAATATATGATTGTATTCTTTTAAATCTATTACATATATTTTTTTAAGTGTATCAATTACAACAATAGACTCTTCAAGTGTAAATGTTTTTAGTGCTTCTTGATGGTTTATTGGAATGTAAAATTTTTGCATATTATTTAATAATAATATATAAATTCCAGACAAGTTTGAGTTGCTAGGGTGAGTTCTGTGATCTAGGGGTATAGGTATCACTATTCCGTCTGATCCATTACAATTACTAGTAAACTGCTTAAAACTATGTGAATTCTCTATAACCATTTATAGGTATAATATAATAAAAATATTTGAAGTAAAAAAATTTACTGTAATGAATTATAGGTTTTAACCGATGTTTGTAAAATTTTTTCTTCTTCTGTTTTTATTTCTGGGTCAAATATTGTTTCACTAAGCGGCTGCAGATATTTATGAGGTTTTTCAGTATGGTACTTTCCTTCCATAGCTCTATTTATGTGGATGTGATAGTATCCAAAATATTCATCTCCATCTTCTGTTATAAATTGATCTCCTGGAGAATATAAAGAAGATTCTTCTCTAGGATTGCCATATTGAAGAGCATCATCTATATAATCTCCTATTCCAGACATTGAATCTTCAGCTTGTGATAGTGATTTATTATTTGTTGGTATTATTCCTGCTTCAACTATATTTCCGGCATAAAGTTTATTAAATACTGGGCCTGAAATTTTCCATTCTATTTGTAGTGTTGAATATAATTTATGGTGTGGGGTTTTTTGTTTATTTACTTCTTTATATGTTTGTTTATCTACCTCTATTATTGAACCGTTTGGTAAATGTTTTACAAAATATCGGATAAAAAACCCAGCTTCTTCGTCTTTGTTTGTTATTGAAGGTGGTGAGGAAACAACTCCTTTAAATTTTTTTGCATATTTACTGTTTAATTTATTATATGTAAATATATTTTGATTTCTAACTATTTTTCTAAGCTTTTGGGCTCCTGATCTTGGTTCAGCGCCTATGTATGCAATGTTATTTTTTAAGTGATATGGTCCAACATAAGTATTTATTTTTTGAGTTTTGTCAGTTGCCGTATACACTTGAAATAAACCGCCTCTAGTATATAAGTTACTCTTTATATCTTCTTTTCTACGTATTTTCATAAATATTAGCCTCTATTAACTTTTTCTATCCAAATCTACCACCAGCAACTGGTTCTCCTGGAGCAGTCCACATTCCCGATACATCACGTGGATTTTTAAATAATTCAAACCTTATAGCAATATGATCTCGTATGGCGCCCCAAATTATCCTTGCTGCGTGATCGCTTTGTGTATTGTCTTCACATAAATCTATTAGTTCTTGTAAATCTTTTTCGTCGTGTTCACCATAATTTGCTGTAGTTCCTATTTGATTACCCATACCAAATTGATTGGATCTAGCTACTCTTGAGAAGCCATATATTCCCATTTCTCCAGTTTTAAATTTTGGTTTCCTTTTTGTACCTATGTTTGTTAGTTGTACACCGTCAACTTCTACTCTATAGGTATTATTTTGCTTACGTTGAATTAATCTCCAAGTATATGTTCTATCTGCTCTAGATATCGCCTCTTCTTTTGCAAATAATCCTCCGCCCATTTCTCCATAAATCCACTTGCCATTATAAACTATCATACCCTCTGTTCCGGCTTCATCTTGGTCAATATGCCTAGACTCTGTTGGTTCTTCTTCTACTTCTGGTTCTGGTTCTACAGCTTCTTCTTCCTCCTCTACTATTGGTTGTTCTTCTGGTGGAGGTGGGGGTGGAGGAGTTTCTCTAACTATTGGTACAGCTTCCTCTTCTGTTGGAGGAGGTGATGGGAATCCAGTTGCTCCGATATTTGCCCCACTACCTCTCATAACTGTTGATAGTGAGGTTGTCCATCCACTAGAATCTATGGTATGGTCTACTCCAACGACCGTAAAATATACGCCATTATATCTTGGAGGAAGATAATTTACGGTTAAAGGTAATCCCCACTTTATTCCTGAAATTCCGTCTAATGTTAATCCTAATTCAAGAGGAAGAGTTGCTCCAACAGATCTAGCATTAACTGCAATTTTTTCTCCGCCATCTTCTCCTGAAACTTTAAATGATGTTGCAGATTCTATCATTTTTCTAGTTGCTGTATTTGCAGCTTCTATGGATTCTGCTCCTACATTTTCTGCAAGCTCTACTCTAGATTGTTTATATGAATCAACTATTCCTTTTTGAGCATCTCCATCGTCTGTTGGGCCATTTTGATCGTCTTTACAGCATTCTTCATCTTTATTTAAACTTTCAACCATTGCCATATTTTCATAATCCATATCAACAACCCTGGCATTCCAAAATCCTATATCACTAGTATTATCGTCTCCCATTTCGTGAGAATTAGCTTTTCTATTTGTACCATACATAACTTGAGCTGCGATATTTCCAGAAAGTTTTGTTTGTAAAGATACAGATCGGGCTATTGAATTAGGCCCTATTACTGGAAATATTATAATTCTTTCACTGTCATCGCTGTCGTCATCTACTGTTCCAGAGTCTACTATTCTTAGTATTGATGGGTTATCTGGGTCTTCAATAACAGATAAATCAAATTGATTTGAACACGCTTCTGAAATATCATCAAGTATTCTTTGTATGTATTCAGCAACAGTTTTAGATTCATCTAACGCTAATTCTAGGTGCCTAACATTTAAAAGCATAGAACTTAAAAATCCATGCATTGGATCATTATCTGATTTTGCAAACGTTAATCCTCCAGTTTTTGCTTCGTCAAGTGCTTTTAAAGAAGCTGCATTAACATTATCATCATCTAAAGCCCATGCTACTCCTGCTGCAATCAATGCTAATCCTCCGGTAACAATTGATACAGGAGCTCCAACTCCAGTAACAGCAGTAGCCGCCGCAGCTGTTCCTAATCCTACGGCTGCTCCTTCAAACCAGGCTTGAATTGCTGGAGAACCATCTTCAAAACCCGTGTAGTGTTCTTGTCCAGTTAATAAGCATACGTTTGGATTTGAAGATATTAAATACGGGCTAACGTTTGGTATTGTTAATCCTCTACTATCAAGTGCACCAATTCCATTATTTTGCCGTTTTACTAAAAATTTTGCTTGAGGAGTTGATTTAAACCTATTCCATATTTTTATCCAGGTTTTTTCGTTATCTGCAATATCATCGGTTGCATTAGGGTCTAGATCTGCTTCTGGTTTTCCAGTATTTGGATTAACTTTTGGTATAAGTAGTTTATTTATTATTCTTTCTTCAAAATAATCCCAAGTAACATAATAACTTATTTCATCATTAAATGACTGTTCATCATTTTCTTTTTCTTTATCTTCGTCAGATGTATCTTTATCAAATACAATTGCTGTTCCTGCAAAAACTTGGCCGCCACCATGTCCTTCTACTTTAAATGCTTCTCCTTTTTCCATGGTTTCATATAAAAAAGAACAAATAGTTTTTACATTGGGTTGTTTTTCATCTACATCCTCTGTGTCGTCAGCGTCTGTACATCCGTTTGAAACAGATGCAGTTTTTGTAGGAGTTTCCAACAGTATATTTCCCATTGAAGTTAATTCAACAGTGCAATCAAATCCTCCAACATCATTAATTGACCAACTAAAATTAGAAACTTTACCTTTTGCAGCGTCGTAGCAAAAATCTGCAGACTTAGATAATTGTCTTACTTTTTTATAAAAATCAGACATTGAACCAAGAGCTCCTGGCTCGTCTAATGGCATTTTTTCAAAAACTCTAGCTCCATCTTGTTTTGTTGTCCATCCCCATTCAACACATTGAAATGTTCCAAGAGACATATATAAAGCTTCCATAGCCTTTAGTTGTTCTAGTGACCAGCACTTAAATTCATAATTTATTTTTCTAAGTGCTCCTGTTGATCCAGTATCCTTTACAGTCAAAGAGGTTATCCCTGGTCTAGGCTCATTTCTATTGTTTAAGTCATACGATGTTGATAAGCCTTTTAGATTACCACTAAATAACTGAAATTGTTTTCTAAATTGTGTATTGCCATTTATTTTAACATTAGACGTAACTCTAATAAACGGTTGTCTACCGTGAGTCCATTCTTGGTAACCATTTGGTATTACTTGTACCCTTTTACCAATTGCCTGTTTTAGCGACTTTGGCCACGGCCTGGATAAAAAACTTCCCATTATATAACCCTTCGTTGTTGTACCATTTCGTTAAAATCGCCTATTATTTTATCAGTATCCATAGGTATGCGAATTTGTTTTCCAGCGGGAATTGCTAATGTTCCTTTACCTAGTCCATTTGCTTGAGCTATTATCCACCAGAGTGTGACATCATTATAATATTCAAAAGCCAAATGATCTATCCTATCTCCTATCCTCGCTCTAATATAAATATCTTCAGGGGTTCTTTCTATTTTAGGATACATTATGCTTGAATAAAATTCTCTGCCTGTATCTTTATCTTTTCTTTTTTTGCCAGAATCATATCTATTCATTATTGTCTCCAAGAATCATTTGTTATTGCTGCAAAAGCATCTGTTGTTGAGCTATGTACTCTATCAGTAACTTCTCCTCCAATATTAGCTTTACTAAATAATATTTTTCCACTAACAGAACAATCAACGTAAAACGGTAATTGCCTTCCTTCGTCTATATCCCATGGAGCATTGTCAACTGGAGTTAAAGTAAAACTATCAAGGATAAATGGGTTTTCTTTCCACCAATCTCCTATTGTTAATTTTAATAGTGGACCAACTGGTAATCCGCTTTCAATTTCAGGAGAAGTCATCTGTATAAATCTATTTAATCGCTTATAGTTTGCCTCCATTTCTGCTCTTGTAAAACTATAAACTTTAAAGTTAAAACTAGCTGCTCTTTCTATACTTTGAAATAAATACGTTGGGGTTGTTCTGCCTACATATGCTATATCTTGCCAACTATAATTGAATGCGTCACTTATTCCGTCTAAATATGCTCTAAATTGTAAAATTTCTTCTGCTGCATTAGGTCGTTTACTGCTGAATTTAAAGTTTATAAAGTCTTCAAATACATCAGAGTATTCTGCTGAAGTTTCTCCAACTGTTCCAGGAGTTATTGAGTCAAGATCAACTACTTTATCGTCTAATCCTAAATCAACCTTTCTATTACTCCTATCCATATTTGCTATTCCGCCGCCAAGCGAAGTTATTCTTCCGTAGTTTCCTCCAAATCTAGTCATCCTATCTAAACCTTCCCAAGGTAAAGCGGTTGGATCTCCTCCGTTTGGTTGTTGAAAGTTTAAGTTAACATTTTCCAGTAACTCTCTAAAATCCATTAGTGGATTGCCCAGTCTTTCTTGGCTTCTAGGAATAGCGCCATAAGCAAGAGTGTTGTATCTTCTTAACGTTTGATTATTTGAAACATATAAATTTCCATCGGATAATTCTGCTGATGGTTGGTGTCCATTTGAAGTATCATTTCCACTACTATCATCAGGAGCTGCATCTTCTCCATCAATTGATATTATGTTGTCTAATATAAGGGCCTGTTGAGAATTATATGCGCCCTCTGCAAACATATCGTCGTAGGTATTAGAACCGTTTTTATCGCTATATCTATTTCCTTCGTCAGGAGTATCTATTACTCTTGCAAAACTAGGGTTTTCTGCGTTTGCTTGCATTCCACTAAAATATCTAGAATCTGCATACGTTCCACCTGTTTGTTCATGTTGGCTAATTCCTATTCCTGCATTAGATCTAAATATTGTTGTTCCGCCTATTCCATATACCGATCCAGGTCCTAAAAATCCTTTATCAGATAAACGGGTTATTTTAGTTTTTGACATTCCTCTAGTAAAACCAGGAACTTTACTACTTATTGCTCCGGCAAGGTCTCCAAAACCGTCAGGTTTACCTGCGCCCTTTCCTCCAGCATCAGATACAGCAAGTAGTCCTGATTTCATATCTGATTGTAAGTATGCTAGTCTTGATTTTGTCCTAGTACTACCATCTCCAAGAGGAGTTGCATCTCCAGTACCAGAATCAAAATTAATATCTGCTTTATCTGTTAAATTGCTTGTATCAGGAGAGTCAAACCCAGCCTTTTTAAGAGCAGATTTTGCTCCTTGACCTCCAGCTCCTTGTGCTAGTGGAGATTCGCTTTGATAAACGTTGTTTTCGTACCTTCCACTATTTGCAAGTTGGCCATTTAACGGACCTAATCCATGACGGACAAGATGAATACCAATAGCATTTGTTAATGTTTGAGCAACTGTTGGTAAGCCTAATGCATATACCCTGTTTGCGCCAATTCCTACAATTTTATCAATTTGCATTTTAGGATTAGTAAGTTGCATTCCTACATTTTTGGCAATAAATAACAATCCTTTTGGACTTATTAAAAATTTACCTATTCTAAGAGCATCGAATAAAGATCTATTTATTGCTGTTCCAACTCCACCTCTAATTAGATCTATTCCAAGTAATGAACCTTTACCTCCTTTTGCAGAAGGTGAATCACTAAATAAACTCCAGTTACTTCCAATATCTCTTTGTACGAATGGTTGGTCTGTAGCATTTCCAAATGAATGAACATTTGTTGATTCTCTTCTAAGGTCTGTTTCTCCTTTTCCTGGTATTGATGTATATTGTTTTGCTATTTTTGATTCAAAAGAATCTCCGCCAAATTGAGATTTTCTAGCAGCTATTGAGGTATCTCCATAAGGACTACTTCTACCTAATAGTTTAAACTGCTGACCTATACTGTCTGTTTTACCAGGGGCAGATGATGGAACAACTTTGGCCAAAACACTATCGTATCTTTCACTAGAAAAGTTATATGATCGGTTTGTTCCAGGGGTTGTTGGATATGTAAAATCATTTCCAGCTATACCAATAAAATCGCTATCCCCTCTATATTGTCCTAGAGATTTTAAATTAAAGCCGGTTTGCTTTATATCTGCTATTGAGTTATATGCTCCGCCTACTTTTTCATTGTATTGTTGTCTAGTCCAAGTTGATGTTGATCCAGGATTATCAGTTGACATTTGAAACTGTAAGTTTGGCATGCTACCTATTACTCCTGTAAAATCACTAGGGCCCAGATGTTTTTTACCGGTAATAAAACCGTTCATATCTATATCTGAAAGGCCTTTATGCACTTTTAATTGTGTAGATAGTTTTTGACTTGTAAACTTAAACGCCCCGGCGGTTCCACCTATTCCTTTAAATTTACTGTTTGGATTAGTCATATTTTTTGTAAAGCCTGAAGCATCTATATCTGCAATTCCATTTACTATTTTTAATTCTGGGGTCGTAAAGCCAGGGGAAAAACCAAATGCTGAAACCCGAGGACCAGATTGGCCAGGCGCAGACATATTATTAGACACGTTTGGAGAGGTAAATGCTGGACTAAATAGAAATCCGGCAACATCTATACCTATTTTTTGTGGCGTTGCTGGTAAATCGAATACTTGGACGTTAGACGTTATTTGGGCTGGAGAAAATACTCCTATTGCAGGAGAGTTTTTAGCTAAATCTGTCAATGGAGTTTGATTTATTGTAGTATTTACTTGAGGACCTGAAATATCAGATTGTCCGGCTCTTGGTTGAATACCAGAAAATTGGCTTCCATTATTTTTATAAAAGGATGCTAAATCTACGGTTTCAAATTTACTTATGTTTGGTCCATCTGCCATTTTACGCTCCTGCTGGGTTTCTTCCTAAAAACATGGTTTCTCCGACTTTTCTACCATCTAACTTAACATCTCCACCCTGTTTAATTACGCTTATTAATTCATCCATTTTAGATAATAATTGTCTGTTTATATCATTATCTTTTTCAACACTCTCTGAAGTTTGTCCATCTTCTCCGCTAGAACCTGATTCTCCGTCTTTTCCAGATAATTCTGAAGATGTTGAATTTTCGCCTTCTTCCTCTTCTCCTCCACTAAATATACTAAATACTGTTCCTAATACGGCTCCCATAGCTGCTAACGCCATTAGAGTACCTAAGAAAGGAGTAATTGCAGCTAATCCAAAAGCAAAAGGAAGTAGTCCAATTCCCATAGCAGCAAAACCGGCAGCAATCATCATAAATGCCCCTCCTAATCCTGCCAATTCAGTTATAGTTTCACCTATTTCTCCCATCATTGAAAATCCTTTTGCCATTTCTTGTATTGCTTTTCCTAGAACATAAACTGCAGCGGCTACTATTAACATTGCAGCAGCTCCTGCTATAATTGCAATTGCTCCAACTCCTGAAGACATTATTGCCCCTAATAAAGCTACGGCTCCAACTAATGCTAGCATACCAACTATGGCTTTACCAACATCTCCCCAACTAACTTCTGAAAATTCTTGTACAGCCTTACCAAACACGTATACAGCTGCTGCAACAACAACCATTGCGGCTGCTCCCATAAGAACTTTTTTCATATCGACTTTTCCTAGCTTATCCATAAAACTAGTACTTCCTGATCCAGAGGTACCTGCAGCTGCTTCCGTTGCTTTTGTTGGACTAGGTATTGCTGACTTTACTTTATCTGTGCCTTTTGAAATTAAATCTTTACCTTTGGCCTTAGCTTTATCAGTTACTTTTGAAACTAAGTCTTTGCCTTTTTCTTTTGCTGCATCAGTTACCTTTGACGTTGCATCTGCTGCTGGAGTCTTGGATCCTAGTCCTACAAATTTAGCTAATATACCCATTCCACTTTTTGCTGCTTTTGCTGCATCTTTAATACCTTGTTTCATCGACCCATACGCTCCAACTCCAGCAATTATTGAGTTTACATTTTCTGCTGCAAAGCCAGCAAGTCTTTCTCCATGTGGTACAGCTTCAGCTGCTAATTCTCCAGTCTTTTTAAAATGCTCTAGTTCTTCGCCTTTAAGACCAGTTATTTTATCTTGATTAGCCAACATCTTAGTCATTTCTTCAACAGTTAATCCTGCAGCTGCTGCCGCTGCTTCTTGTTGTAGTACAGATAAGTTTTGGAAGTCTTCAACAGTACCAAACTGCTTTGCTAATTCTTTAACTACCGTTAAATGGTCTCCTTGTAATGCAGCTGCTCTAGCGGTTTCTAGATTAAGTTCTCGGCCAAGCATTACCTCTGCTTCCATTTCTGCACTTAAAGATTCTTCTATATTAAGTAGGCCTCTACTTGCAGAAACTAGTGAAGCCATTTCAATTCCTATTTTTTTAGTGGCTACAGCAGTTAGTGCCATTCTTTTTGCACCTTCAGCTCCAAATCTAGCAAATTCTTCACTATTAGTTGCCATATCAGAAAGTATTTCTCCTGGAGCTACATTGTTTGCCTCTGCTAATGCTATCGCGCCTGCAGTAAGTGCATCTGCAGCTTCTTCACTTCCTCCTGTAATATCTAGCTGTATTTTTCTTAAGTTTGCTGCTTCTTTAACTGATACTCCATATCTTTCTGACATGATACCAACCGCCTTAACGTTGCCATATGTTACCTCACTAAGATCTGATGCTGAGTCAATCATTGCGCTTTGAGCTTCGACAAAGTCCATACCCATTCCAGCAAATTCCATTTTTAATAGCTTAGTTTGTTTTCCAAGTTTAAATGCAGTACCTTGACTTACACCTAAGTTTTTTGCTAAGTCTCTAGTACTTAATACTTGGTCTGCTAAAAATTTAGATACTGCTCCAAATGCTAAAAATCCGTTACTGAATACTCCAATATATTTTGTGGCTCCAGCTTTTAATTTTTTAAGCATATCATCTTGTTCAGACAACGCTTCTTGTTGCGAAGCTAATATATCTCTTCTGGATATTCCGAGTGCATTTGTTTGATTTAACTCTTCATTTAAAGCTGCAACGTTATTAAACTGTCCATCTACGGCTGCTGTAATATTGTCAACTTCTTCTCCTGTTAACTCATATTCTGAAGCTAGGTTTTGAACTATTTCAGCCTGTCTTCCTTGTACGTCTTCAAGGTCTAGGTTTCCTTCTACAACCTCTTTCATTAAGTCTCTTTCAAGACTAGCTATGTCTAATATTGCTTGAGACTTTCCAACCCTTCCAGCCTCTAATGCTTCTTTGGCTTTTGAAGTTAATAAAGAAGATTGGTCAAATCCTTCTATTGCTTTAGCAGATAATACTTTTTCCTTTTGAAAGTCTGTAATATCTTTTTCTATACCTTTTAGTTTTGCAGAGGTTTTTAGTTGTTCTTTATATTCTGTTGCAATTTTGGCAACAGCTTCTTTTTGATCTTCTACTTTTTCTGAAATTGTATCTAAAGATTTTTCTTGGGCATCTAATGCTTTTTTATATGCTTTAGCTTCTTTTGACCGCTTATCTGAAAACTCCCCGTACTTGGTGTACATAGTGCCAACCCTTCTAACTGCATCGTCAAGGTTTTTGTTGAGCTTTTTTTGCTCTTCATTGGCTTTTTTTATGTCTTCAAATTTTGGCATTAGTTATATTACAGTTTATTTATTGCGTCTATATAAGCATTTGTTCTTGGATTATCAGAAGATTTCATGAGAGCTACTAACTCAGGAGTATTCATCATCTTTTTTACTGCTCTTTTTTGGGCAGCTTTTGACATACCGGTAAAAAGTTTACCTAAAAGTTTAGTTATTGCGTTTTCTTCTGAGATTATTGATTTAACCTCTGTTCTAATTTGTTTGCGAAGTTCCTGTTCCGTCATTTTTTTTCTCCTGATTTTCATAGTTTATCATATATAAATATCAGAAAGTTAGAGTTATTATCTCTTTCGAGGCATTCTTGGAGTAGATTTTTTGTTTTGTTTTTCTGCCTGTTCTTTTTCTTTCTTTTTAACATCCGTCAACTTGTCAAGATAGAATCTTCTAAGATGTACGGGCATCGTATAAAGGTCAGTCCAGTTAAAACCCCCTTGGGAGTAGTACGCCATTTCAAATAACGTTTTGTGCAGAATGGCCCTATAATTAGGACCTAGGCCAAAAAAACTTAACGGACATTGGCATGGTTACTGATCTTTCTTCTCCATCAGATTCGCCATAGTATGTATATGTAAGATCAATATCTGGAGATACTTGCTTTATATATTCTCTAAACTCAAGAGAGTCTCTAGATAAAAATTCTGTGTCTACAAATTTAGATATTTTAATTCTATCCATTTCTCCATCTACTGAAAGTATCATGTGTTTTAATCTAGTGCTTAGTTCAGGTGACACACCGGATATCCTGTTTGAAGCTTTTTTAGCTGCCTTTATTGAATCTGCTATTTTTTTATCATCACCATGTGTTAAAAGTTTAAATTCAAGCATTCTTTTTGCAGCAGGTAATTGAAATGAAAATTTATTTTGTCCTTTTTCAAATGTTGAAGGATCTAATCTCTTATTTAAAAATAACGTAAGATCAATATTTTCAAGCTGTTTATCTCCATTAGGAGCGGTTAGTTCAACTTCATAATTTTTACCATATGCTAAAACTCTAGCGGCTATCATAATAGCGTTTTTGTCTCCAACAAGTAATTCGTTATAATTTATTGGACTAACAATAAGTGATTTTAGTAATACATCAATAACTGTTCCGTTCTTAATAAGGTTTTGAGAAGTAAGAATATCTTCCTCTTTAGCTGTCATATATTTAATTTCAACTTTTCCAGATGATAGTGGGCTTGTATCTGGATATAACAATCCTTCACTAGGTAATTCTATTGTTTCTGTTGGGAATGCATAATTTTTAGCAGCTGTTTCCACCGCGGGTCCAGCGTTTTGAATTGCTAAATTTTTTATGTCTTGGTCTGATAATCTTTCTTGTCCAGGGTAATCTTGGTCTACTACTTTAGTCATAACTTTTCTCCTATTGTTTCTAATATAACATATATAAATATATATTTCTGCAAAAAATAAACAAAAAAAGACCCTAAGTTATAGGGCCTTTTAAAAATATGTAGTGTTGTTATCTTAGAATTGTAATATCCAGTAATCACATTGAATTTCCATAGTGATTTCATTAACTGCATTTGTAGCTGTCCAATCTATTGCTCCAAAGTCAGCACTTGTAATATATGCACCTTTACCAGTCCATTCTTCTACCTTATCGCCTACAGGTCCAAGTACATTTATTGTTACGTCTTTCTTATAGAAATCCGCATAACCATCTCTACCTGTTACTGATTCGTGGTGTAGTCTTACCCACTCCATAACAGCTTGAGCTCCTGATGGTACAATTGGGTCATAAAGTGTTAAACTTATTGGGCCCCAAGTACTTTTACCTTTAACGTATCTTGAAACATTTATATGTTGTAATTCAACCGTTTCAGTCGTTATAACTGGCCTTGCAGCCGCTTTAATAAGATATGCTGGAATTCCATCAACATAAAATATAAATCTATTTTGCTGTTTGGGCTCAAACGCCGTGAACATTATTTCATTTGGATCGACTAAATTTGCCATTATTTTTCTCCTCTATATATAAATATCGTCTTATACTGTTTTTTATTCTTCAAAAGATGCACCTGTTCTCATAATGTTAAAGTCAACAATGATAAATTCAGCAGCTTTTGCAGGCTGTAGGAATATTTCACCTTTCATTTGATTTCTGTCAATTACATCAGGAGTATTATTTGATTCGTCCATAATAACTTTGAACGCATATAAACCTTGTTGTTGTTGAACAGTTTCAAGATATGGGTTAACAATATTTAAGAATCTATTTCTTGTTGCTGTTGTGTT
>TARA_R110000851_G_scaffold59347_11_pt1 | contig 32307 bp, 33 predicted proteins | sample TARA_R110000851 | Tara Oceans TARA_R110000851 (sample SAMEA4397627) | marine metagenome | biome: Polar Biome; feature: [DCM] deep chlorophyll maximum layer (ENVO:01000326); material: water (ENVO:00002006), including particulate matter (ENVO:01000060) such as... | depth 17 m
ATTTTGCCCGCAGTGATGGCATTGGCTGTGATCTTGGCTGAGGTGATAGCGTTAGACGCAATCTCGGACGCGGTGATGGTGCCCGCAACTATGTGCGCGGCTGTAACGGCATTGGCTGCAAGCTCAGATGTGGTGATGGCGTTAGATGCGATTTTGCCTGCCGTGATCGTGTTGGCTGCAATTTTATCGGCAGTGATAGCCCCTGCACTGATTTTAGCAGCGGTGACGGCGTTGGCCGCTAGTTCGGACGCGGTAATGGCGTTGGCTACGACGTGCGAAGCGTTTACCGAATTGGCACCCAGATTAGTAGCGGTGATTGTATTAGCGGCGATGTCTGCGGCTACAATAGTACCTGCGGCGATCTTTCCCGCAGTGATGGCATTGGTTGCGATGTTATTCGCAGTGATGGTGCCATCAACAATTAGTTCACCTGTGGCTTTCACTCTGACATCAATGGCACCAAAGCGGACATCCGTGGCAGGGCCGTCTTGCTTGTAAGGACGGATACGTGCCCATTTCTTATCGGCAGGGACGACAAGAGAGCCTGCCTTGGTCTGAATGGTATTATGGTCACCACCTACCGCGGGTGATGGCCAGACATTGGTGTCAAACGGACCAGTTTCATGGGTCGAAAACTGCAAGTTCAGGCTCACTTCCCCTCCTGCGGACACCTCGGTGTCAATCTGAGAAGTGAGGGTGACAAGCAATTCATCACCCTCAGTCACTTGGAACGGACGACTGTATACAGGTTGATAGGTGTTTGCGGCTCCCGTGATCCGCATAACGCGGGAACTTCTCCAGTCAGAAATATTCGTGACGTAAAAAGAGGACGCTCCTGCCCATGCGTCTTCATCAACATAGTCACGGTCGATGTTGAGGTTTGTAAAGTCACCGATAGCAATTTTGCCTGCTGTAATAGAATTGGACGCCATATTATCTGCTACAATAGTACCAGCGGCAATTTCCCCTGCCGTAACACTGCCCGCAGCGATCTTGGCCGTCGTGATAGCCCCAGCCTCAATTTTGGTTGAGGTGATGGCGTTGGTTGCGATTTCGGACGCGGTGATTGTACCCGCCACAATATGGCCAGCGGTTACGGCATTGGCTGAAAGCTCAGATGTGGTGATCGCGTTGGCAGCGATCTGGCCGGCGGTGATAGTGTTGGTCGCGATCTCGGACGCGGTTACGGCGTTGGTCGCGATCTTAGCTGTGGTTACCGAGTTCGTGCCGATCTGGGTATTGGTAATCACCCCGGTCATCTTTGTAGACGCGATTGATGCGATCTGAGCGCTAGTGAGCTGCCCCGAAACCTTCGTCGCGTCCACAGCCGCGATCTGCGCGTTGGTGAGAGTGCCTGTCACTTTGGACGCGGCCAGTGAGGAGATCTGCGCGTTGGCGAGCGTCCCTGTCATCTTGGACGCCGCGACCGAACCGATCTGAGCGTTGGTGATAGTGCCTGTCATCTTCGTAGAAGCGATTGAAGCGATCTGGGTGTTGGTGAGCTGCCCTGAGACCTTTGCAGCGCTTACAGCCGCAATCTGAGAGTCCGAGAGAGTGCCTGTCATCTTTATGGCGGAGATTGATGCGATTTGTGTATTTGCGATTTGACCGGAGAGGTCAGTCGTCGCCACGCCTACGGTCCACGCGCCTGAGTGGCGGCGATAAATCTTACCGTTCGTGGTCAAGAATACAGAACGGCCTTCGTAGCTTCCAGAGGTGGGGAGCGTGGCTACAATCTCTAGGGGCTGAAGGCCATTTGCAAGTTTGCCTATGCTTATGGCGTTTGCCGCGATCTGTGAGGCAACTACCGTACCTGTCAACTTCCCTGCGGCTACCGAGTCAATTTGTGCATTCGTAAGAGTGCCTGATACCTTGGCGGCATCAATTGAGGAGATCTGGGAGCTGGTCAAGGCACCCGTCACTTTGGACGCTGCGATCCCTGAAATACGCGCGCTCGCAATGGTCCCCGTTAGTTTCGTAGCAGCGACACTCGAAATCTGTCCGCTAACTACTTGACCAACCAGTTTAGCAGCTGAGACAGCGGCAATCTGGGAGTCAGACATGGTGCCTGTAACCTTCGAGGCGGCCAATCCTGCGATGCGGGCCTCGTTGATAGTACCTGTCAAGGACGTTGCCGAGACACTTGCGATCTGAGAGCTGACAATGGACCCGATTAGTTTGGATGACGAGATACCTGCCAACTGAGTATTCGTAAGCGTACCTGCCACCTTGGCGGCTTCGACACTTGCAATCTGATCGTTAGTGAGCTGGCCCGTCACTTTAGATGCGGCGAGACCAGCAATCCGCGCTTCGTTGATGGTGCCCGTTAGTTTCGTAGACGAGACGCTTGTAATCTGAGCACTTGCGATCTGCCCTGCCAATTTTGCGGTATCCAAAGAGGTGATTTGTGTGCTGGTGATGGACCCCGTGAGATCACCAGTTGATACAGCCTTAGTCCAAGCGCCGCTGGTATATCGGTACAGTTTCCCATCCGTTGATAAAACGCCTGTGCGAGACTCAAAGTTTCCAGATATAGGCAGAGCGTCGAATGTCTCAACCCCCGTCATGCCCGCCGCAAAGCTTGTTGCGTCCACGATGCCCGCAATATCGGCCACCGTAACAGCTTCTTGGCTTGGCGTTACGACACTAACTCTGTTGCTCCAGAACGATTTATTGCCAGACGTATCGACTGAGCGAACCCAGTAATATCGCGTTGCGTCGTAGCCAAGTCCGCTGCGAGAGAATTCGTTTGTTGTCGAGGAGTACGTTGCGTCAGAGGCGGCGACCGGATATCCCGCAGTTGTCGTTGCCTCAAACAGCTCGTAGTGAGACATATCGATTTCAGTATTGGCATTCCATTCAATCCAGGCAGAGCCAAAGCCAGATGTGGACAAGACGCCAGTTGGCTTGGCTGGTGCTATGGTATCAATCGCCGCATTGTGGCTCGCGGTTGCGGAGTAGATTGACTTCTCGCTGATGCCGTTCAATGAGCGAACTCTTGCGGTCACTGGTGTACTAGGCGGTACATTGAACTCAAGGATATTTGACCCAACGGAGGTAACAACCTCGTTGCCCCCATCTTGAGACACCGCGACCTCATAAGAAACGGCATTTGAGATGGCAGACCATGTCACCGATACCTTTGAATATCCATCGTTCTGAATTTGGCTCGTAATGGACAGTCCGGTAGGGGAGGCGATTGTTCCAGCAATAGTGTTGTCGATCTGTGCAGAGGTGATCGCCCCATCTGAAATTTCGACAGACATGACTCTTGACGGATCGACATCTACCCTGTTCGATGGGCCGGACTCATTTCCGTCTGTGTCAATTTCTGTGATCCAATACCTCTTGCCGGTGCTGGTTACGGTGTAGGTGAAGATGTTTGCATCTGATCGACCGAGGTAGGTCGCTGTTGCGAATGTATCGCCACTCTCTCCAACATAGAAATTGAAGTGATCAAAGGTATTCAGGTCACTGGACACCGGACCCGTCAGAGTAATGGAGCGAACGCCTGAAGCGCCGATCCAGTTTACTGGTGGGGCGGATGCGATTGTTACACCTTGCACCACCATGCTTACGACCGTAGCCAGGGCGACCGTCACCGTTCGATCCGTGCCGTAGACCATTGGAAGAACGCGAACGCGAACGCTGTCGCCTTTATTCACAACGAACTCGAAGCGAGTGCCTGTTGAAACCACCAGTGTCTCAAATGGCAATCCGTTGATGGACGACTGAACGCGCGCTCCGGTGTAAATGCCGCTTGTGGCTGGCTCCCAGCGAACTACCGCCTTGCTTACGTTTTGACCGTTCTGCTGCTTGATCAACTCCTCAACAGATACGTTGATCGCTTGACCGGCAATGATCAGAGACGAATAGTTGTGAGTTTGAGCCTCTGGATCGTCGGAGTAAACCTCTTCAACGTACTCAATGGCGGTGATGCCCATGTTCACGTCACTGCTCCGAGTGATCGTCTTAATGCGGAAAGGCTTTTTGGTGTATTGAATTTCGCCAAAGATAAAGTTCGGATACTGATCAGGGGCCGACACGAGATCGGTTTCCAGGTCGAGAACATCCGTCGTGATCGTGGTCGATACGGCGTTGTTTGTCACTTCAACATCGGCAATGTAATCGGTTTCAATGAGCTGCAGATCCACAACGGATGTGAGATCAATGTCATCTGCCGATTTATCCAAAAGAAGAGTTGTTGAATCGATCACTCTTGTAACGCCAAGCTCCTCGCCAAGGGCTGTCGATTTGATCAGAGACAAGCCCCAGCCCGATTGAACTGGGGTATTGATCGTAATCAAATTGCCAGTTTGAGACATAACGGATACGCCAGTTGCATGAACCTTCTTGTTCTGATGAACCAACACGCGGTAGTCTTTTCCAGGTTCGATATCTACTTCTTGGTCAAGCTTGACCTGAGACACTGTAGAAGCGGGCAAGAGACGCCCACCTTTGCCCCAACCGGGCATCTTATGCTGAACGATCACAACGTCACCCACAGCGCAGCTCAGAGCTTCTGCTGGGCTTTCCCATGACGCTGTACGCTTCACAAGTCGGTTGTAATTCATGCGCAGCGTTCCCTCACGAAGAGCCCGCTCCTGATCTGTAATCCCCTTGAGTTCGATTGTTGTTGATTTCAGAGGCTCGCCTTTGTTCAAGGCAGCGTCATTGGTCACGCGAACAACGGAACGCTTGTACTGGTCTTCCTTGTCATTGAAGGCGATTTCCAGATCATTGATCCGATCCGCAAACGGGAGATATGTGATGTTCATGGAACCTGTCTTGACGTTTCCGTCAGAGAACATCATCGTAGGTGTGTCCACTCGGTCGATAGCTACCGAAAGTTTCGCACCTGAACTCACACGCTGCGCGCGCCCGGCGATGAAGACATGCTTGAGGGAGTCATCCAGATTTGATGTGTCGTAAAACAGTCCGTTGAACGTGTAATCATTCTCGGTACAGAAGTCGCGCCATTCAGAGAACGCGGCAAAGTCCAAGCGCTCTTCTTCGATCTGCCCACCGTAGCGAGTATGCGTGTAAGCGTCCAGCGCAACGTCAGCTGGGTTGTTGGAATAACGGAAGTCTGTGATTTCCCCATTGTGATCATAGATGTTGACCACGCGACCTTTACCAACCGCCGTGATTGCTGGAATACCGCTAAGCTGATCCGTCAGTTTGATTTTGACACCGAGCCATGCCGTAAATGGCAGACTAAGCGGCTCCACTTTGATTTCACCGATATCTGAAACGATCACCGTATCATTGTGACCGTCCGTCTCATCGGTCATGCGGCGGAAGCGAACGTCGTAAACAGCCTCCTCAAGAAGCTCGGACTTATAGGTCCGGCGAACAACGTCCGACGTGTCGTCTTTGATTTTTACAGGGCCGCCGAACTTGTGCTGGGTCGTAGCGGTCGCGGATACATTGGACCCGCCGCTGCTTGCGCTGACTACGGCCTTGCTCTCATATACGGCAGTGGAAAGACCCGTCACGATAACGCTCTCGTCAACAGAGGAGCTGCCTCTGACTGTGCCGGACTTGGTGCCGGCCGCGATCCATGCAGTCGCCCCAATTTCACGATAGCTCAAGACTACGGTATAGGTCCGCGTTCCGTCATCGCCTCTGTCAAACGCAGTGAAGTTCTTCACTGTCGCGGCAATGCGGATCGCGTTTGCCACATCCGTTACGTTTTCAGAGGAGTGCCAGATTGCCTCGCCATAGATTTTAGACCAGTCGTCTTCACCGGTTTTGGAATATTCAAGCTCCATTTCGATTGTGATGGTGTCAAGGCGACCCTTGCTGTCATATCGACTTACGCCAGACGGCGCCGTGATGTCGACTCGTAGCTTGTCAACCTCTTCTGAGGTTGTGTAGGTCTGCCAATCGGTTGAAAGAGTCTTCGCTTGATTGAACAGACCAATGGTTTCATTGAACCAGGGTGACACCGTCTGGCTATCGTGTCCGAGACGGTAATCAACTTCCACATCGTCGTAGTTTTCGATCACCTGATCATCAAGATAGACCTGACCAATGGAATCGATCGGACCCTCTGACGCCAGCGTTCGGGCGTAGAGATATTGAATTGCTTTGCCGTCTTCGTCTGTCGAATTCTCCGTGTAGAGATCGATGAAGTTCCCGCCGAATGCGTGCTCGCCATACAGAACCGGGAAGGCGACGCCTTCCGTGCTTGTGTTCTTTGCACCGTCGATGCCGTAGCTTGTGCTCTCAGACGCGCCTTCATCTGCTGCTGGGATCAGTGAGTTGATCAAGATACCACCAGCGATAGATACCGCGGCAGTAAGCATCTTGGCGCCGAATGCGCCGAGGTTCAAAGCGCCAGACAAAGCCGTACCGATACCTGGAGCGAAGATGTTCAGCGCAACGGTGGCCACTAATGCTAGAATGGCTTTGCCATCACCCCCGCCACTGCCGCCGCCGCCGCCTTCTGGGACAGGGATAACTACGAGATGATCGTTCGGCTTTGGGAATGTGAAAGCGAGGCCAGCGGACGGGATAGCTACGCCGTTGAGCGCGACCGCCCATTCGACATGCTTTGGAAGTCCGTTCATGTAATGAGAGATGGACTTGCCTTTTTCGAACAAAAGCTCAGCATCTTGGCGGTCTGTGGTATCAAGTGGATTGTAAACAATGGTCGCCTTGATCATCTTGCTTTGGTCCGACATAGCTATATGCTCCAACTATTTGACGCTCGAATTTGTGCGTCCTGCTTTCAATAACCCCGAACCCTTCTAACGCTTGAAGGAAGCGGGTCTTTTTATGAACGAAACCCACGTGACCGCCAAAGCGACCAACGCGGATTAGAAGGACTGACCCTTCTAGAATTTCTGGGAGGGGGTGCCAAAGCTTCTGGCCTTCTCTGGCCATCATTGCAGCATTTCTTCTGGGAGAGGCCGTTGATCTGTAGTCAGGCAGTCTTATACCGTGACGTCTCCAGTAACACTCCTGAACCAATCCCCAGCAGTCAAGGGTGTTCGGCCCTCTACCGCCATATTCAAATTCTACACCAATGAGGTTTGAAAGGCAAGTCATTGCCTTATCACCTTGGTCGAATTCCCGGCAGTCCGCGGAAGCGTAGAGAATTACCCTTTACGCTGCAACCATCTGGACCCTGCAAAGTGTAATCGCAAAAGGTTTCCGGTCCAGTGTATTTGCAACCTTCCGAGTCTTTGAACTTCCAGCTACAGCGATCACGCCATTGCATGTTACGCGGGAAGCGTTGAGCGAGTGGGTTGCGCGCGCCGAGAGAGAATTGAACGATGTAATCCTGCGCGTTGGCTGCGATCACGTATACCATTTCTTCAATTTCAGGATCGGCGGTCATGTCGCCCGTGTTGATGAGTTTGAATCGGACCTTCCAACCTACCCCGCCTTCGTGCTGCTCTGTGCGAGACATGACGCTTTGAGTTGGGTCTTGGATCGTTACGGTCAGATCAGGAACGCCCTCTGACGTCTCTTGTGAATCGAAGTCAAACATCACCGCGACGTAGGTGTAGCCTTGAAACAGAATATCCTCATTGTTACGAGCGAGACGCAGTGTCTCGACATAATCGCCAGTCGTCGAATCAACCACCTCAATCTCGCAAAGGATGATAAACGCCTCTTTTGACGCGATGCGGTTTTTCTCGACAACTGTTCCTAGAGAGATATGCTTTGGCATTTATACTTCCTCGATCATGAATGCAGATACGTTCCAGCGGTGAATGCCGCGAAACCCCTTGTATTGATAGTTGGGCACGGACCCTTGAACGAAGCGCACTGGGGTAGCGTCTCCAGATATGGGGTGCAACCACCCTGAAATTATCTCGGAGCTGCCCCGTGCGTTGTTATACAGGTTCTCAAGTGCTCTCTTATCCCCATTCGATAAGTCAGTAAAGCCCAGTGTATAGATTACTGGAGATCTACGCGTAAAGCGGGCGCGGGACAATACCCAGCCGCCCTCTGTTTCAAATCCAACTGCCGAGTCCGCTCTGTGCGTTTCCGAGAACTTGGCGCTGTCATGACCTGAGATCATAATCTGTGGTGCTGCTACACTCATCCTAGAGCCCTTTTCATGTTATCGCGATACGGGCCAGGTTGGTTGATCTTCTTGAGGACGATGTCCATGACCATTCCATCCATATCCATTCGCGTGTTCGTTTCTTCGGAGTCTACATCTGTCCCACTGTTGTTGATGATGTTGACCTTGGTTGTTCCGCTGCTCTGCTTAGATTGACCAGCTCCCAGCGCCTTCATTTGCTCTGCCGTAAATACACCTTCTCCTTTTTCAAGGATCGCTGGAACCTCTTGGCCGATTACTCCGCCAGTGTGGTAACGCGGCGCGTTTGAGAACATCTCCATGTTTACTGAGCGGGTGCGACTCGCTGAGCCGACGATATCCCCTGAGTGACTTACGCCCGCCGTTACTGGCGCCTTGTTGAAGAAACCAGAAGCCGCCTCTTGACCCCAGCTAACCAGACCAGACAGCGCAGCGTTCGCGCTGATCTGCAACAGAGAGTTAACCGCGGAACGCGCGAGACCTTCAAAATCAGCTTCACCTTCCGTGACGAAGTCCGCGAAGCCTTGAGACAGTGATTTCAAAGTGTCAACGCCTGCAGATTCTAGATCATCATAAAGGTTCTTCCATTCGTTCATGTAATCACCCAAAGGGCTCTCTGAGGCGTGCTGCTCTTCAAGTGCCAGAAGTTGATCTTGAATGGTCTTTTCCCATTCAACGCGCCAGATACCCATCTCAATAAGCTTGGCCTTCATCTCCTTGATGCGCTGCACCTCGTCTTTGTATGTCGCCTCACGTGACCCGCGTTCACCCATAAGGGCGCGCTCAATGTCACGTGTGGCCTCCGCCATGTCGATCAACTCTTTGGTCGCTTCGTTTGTCGCGATGGTGTCGAAAAGCTTCTGCATTTCGGATGTCCATTTACCTCCAGACATCTTGTCCGCCAGTCCGTCGATTTTAGCTTTCGCTTTATCGATCGCCGCCGGCAATTGATACCCAAACGGATCTGCAAATTTAGTTGCAAGGCTTTCAGCTTTTCTGTTGGCAACGTCCATCATTTTGGTCAGCTTTTCCATAGCCTTCTCGCTATCAGACTTGCCGCCCTTTGCCTTCTTGCCCGTTCCCGCTACACTAACGACACCATTTTCCAGACCCTTGAGATAACCTGCACTCAGAGTCGAAAATGATGAGATGATTTGGCTGACTACGCTCCCCATTGAAATCGCTGCCGCGATACCTGCTTCGCCCTGCAGACGCATCTCCTCTTGAGCTGCGGCGGCAAGCGTTGTCAGGTTAGACGCTTGGGTTTCGTAAAACCCATTGACGATTTCAGTAGCTTGCGCGAATCTGCTTTCATGTGACCCAGCTGATGAATTCATAATCTCATCAACTTGAGAGCGCATTTCGGAAGCCGCTGTTCCGATGTTCTCCTGAAAGTCGTCAATCAGGTCTAGACCACCGCTTAGAACTTCGTCAACCTGGTCCGTGAATTCGCTGTCGATTATGTCTGCGAGATCGACCTTGGTGTCAGAGATTTTCTCAATCTCCAACCCAAGCTTTACAATCTCCCCAGCTGCGTTCGACGCCCATGTGTCTGTACTGGATGCAAGGTCTCTGATCTGCTGATCTGTCAATGGAACCTTATCACCGAATTCATCAATGGTCGGCTGTAGGTTGTTTTTCAACTCATCCGCCGTGTAACCGTATGCCTGCGCCGTCAGTGCCAAGCTTCTTGTTAAGTTGGCCAGGTCTTGCTCCAAAGAGAACACTGACGTCTGAGCGTCGCTGTATGCGGAGTCAGCTGCCTTGAAGACTGCCTCAGATCTATTCTTTTGCTCTGGGCTGCCGTCGATTGTCAGCAACTCTACCTCACGCTTTGATTCAAGAAACCTTTGTTCCTTGAACTTGAGATCCGAATATGCCTTGTCAAGAATGGCCCTTGTGTTGTTGAACTGAACCGCGGCATCTTCGAACTGGCTTAGGGTTACGAGCTTTTCACCACGAATTGCCATCTCTCCAGCTGTACTCTCAAGACCTTCACGAAGATTAACGATACTGTCTCGGAACTCCTTTTGCTTTACTTCCATCAGATACGTTTTCTGATCCATCATTTCCAAAAGATCATCATATTCGTCTTCTGCAAAGTCGGCGCCATTCTTTACACGTTCCGCGAACAGCGCGTCGTCGTACTCCGTCTCGGTCATGCCTCTTGACCACGCGGTGACGGACTTGACCAGGGAGCCGAATTGCTTTCCGGCTTCAATCAATAACCCAATCGTGGCTTGCAGAGCCGACATGATTTCAGAAATGAATGATCCAGAGTCCATGGTTGCATTATTGAAAACGCCAATGAACGCTCTGACGTGACCGTATGTTAGGCTAAAGCTTTCGATCATCGTAGACAGACTGCCTACGACGCTTGTAAGCATATCGCCTAAGCCTTTCGCAAATGACGCCATCGCGTCTGAATTGAGCGCTTCTGTAACTGCGGTGATTAGGGTTTTCTGAGACTCGAAGAATGACTTGATGCCGGAGTTGTTTGCCACCAGTTCGGTCCATGCCGTCTTCATCTTGGCCACGCGGCCGTTGTACGTGTCCATCATGGACTGAGCTCGGCCGCCATAGACCATTTTCATGCCGTTGAACATCGCTTCTAGAGCAGGCTTCGCCGCCACGGTGCCTTTTGAAATCTGATCAACCAATTCGCCATACGAAACGCCCATGGATTGAGCCATGATTGTGATCGCCTGTGGCACAGCTTCGCCGAGCTGTTGGCGCAGCTCTTCCATTGATATCACGCCTTTACCGGCCATCTGTTGAATCGCAATGGACGCGCGCCCTAAGACCTCATCAGTTCCACCGAACGCCGCGACCGCATCTACGAGCGCGCCCATTGAGCCGTCAAGCGGATCTAGACCAACTGATTTGAATTTAACGAAACTGTCTGACAGGGCATTCATGCTAAATGGAGCGTTCTTTGCAACGTCGAACAAAGCCTGTACGTTGTCTTTGGCCTCTTTCAGCTTCTCTGCGGATGAGGATGCATCTGACATGCCTTTCATCAGGAACGTAAGGCGCTCTACCTCTGCCGATGTCTTGATCAGTGATTGCGTCCACTGCCCGGTAACAAACCACAGCTGATGCAGCGCATTGCGGGACTGACCGATGATCACTGTCCATTTGAGCAAAGACGATGAAGATGCTTTGGTGCCCTTCGCCGTCTTTGTCATTGCTTTGTCAAGTCGTCTAATATCCTTCTCGAATTGCTTGGCAGCGCGAGAGGCGCCGTTCATTCGAACGGTGTATTTGCCATCATCAAGGATGAGTTCGGCTACAATTCTTTCATCGGACATTGTTCAAGACCTGTTACTTTGCCCGCATCTTGCCGGCGATTTCCTTGAGACGTTTGATGCCTTCTTTAGCCACGTTGATTTCAGGCTTAACGAAGACTTCTCCCATCTCTGCTCTCAAGGCTTCCGAAGATTGCTGAAAGCCCTTTTCTGAACCAACTGACGCCGCGACGGACATTTGTCTTATGTCCTTCTCTGCATTTAGTCGGTTGATGTTGTTGCTCATCATCCAGAAGGTTCGAAGGGGTAACTCAAGGCAGTTCTTGTATTCCGAACTGTAGAAGTGCATTACGCGACAGAATAAATATCCGAAGTCTATTGCTTCGATTTCCGCTCTGCCGCTTGCACGTTTCCCAATTCATCTTGGGCCTCTTTGTTCTCTTCCTCGAACTGGTTCTCAATGAATTTGCGAATGATGTTCAATTGAGGGTGCGTGAGACCGTCAATGATATCTTCTGGAATTTCTGGGAATGCGTTCGAAACTGAGCGAGCCTGGCTTTTCACCATCGCTTCGATCATGTCGAACTCTGATGCGTTTTTGTCTTCCTTGAACTTGTCGGCGAGAGCGCGAACCGTTTTCATCTCTTGAACAAATTCGCCTACAGTCGGTTGCTTGAACTCGTACTGAACGCCTTTGATCGTGAGGACTTTCTTGATAGACGGGTCGATTTCATCAAGGTTGAGATATTGGACATCTTTGCTCATGGGTAACTCCTAGTTGTCAGTGAGACTGACCCTTAGTATAGGGCAGTCATCACTGACTTGCTAGAGGTTTCTCATTTACGCAGCTGCGGGATCACCGAACGTGAACAACAGGCCAGTCGCAGGATCGGCATAGCCAGTCCACTGGACGTTGTAGATCCGTTCACTTTCCAACTGGTAAGCAAAGCTCATATTGCCCGCCGTTGCGGCTTTCGGGATGTTGATATTATCGCTATTATCGACCGCAGCTGTCGGCTTAACAATGAGTTCCGCGGCGACGTCGATCAAGTTGATGCCTACGCCTGTGGTGACTTCCGCCTTCACAGCGCCAGTGCCGACCTTGGTCGCGCCGGGCATGGTTGTGACCAGGATGTCTACCGTGGTTTCGGCAAGAGGTGTCGTTACCATGATCGTGCGGCCGATCAGATAGTCGTTGATTGGGGTGTTGCCGAATTGATCGACAGTCACGGTGTACTTTTCAGTCGAAACATCCACTTCGACTCCGCCTTTGGTGTAACCGAGATCGGTCCCATCAAAGGTTACGTTTGCTACGCCAACTTTGACGTTTGTGGTATCGCTTGGCATTTTTATATTCCTTCTCAGCTGATAGCTCTTACATGCATGTGTTGCCGATATAACACAGTCAATGGCTATTTACCATAAGAAAGAAATTAGACGTCTCTGTATCGAAGATCAAAGTTGATTGACAGCTCAATCAGGTCTCCGGTGGATCGGCCGCCAATCGGGTGAGGGGTGTGCCTGGGTCGAGAATAGGTTACAACGTACTCCGTCAGGTCGACTTCGGACATATTGAGAAGGTTGAACACTTCATAGGCGCGCGCGGTGCCTGTGCCATAGTTCTGACTTCTGATGATTGTCTGAAATCGGCCCAGATAAACTCCAATCACTTCATGATCAACCCGATTGCCCGCCGATTCGGTGACGACGAGCACACCTTCATTGACGTCCGGCGGCATAGAGTGCGTGAAAAGGTTTACACCTAATTCAAGATTGGTGTTGTCTTCGATGTACTGCGAAATTGGTTCGAGCTTCATTTCGATCTCCTATCATTTCTTGCCCGTCTTCACGGCGTTTCTTGCCTTCTCGTAGAACTTCCAATCTCTGATCAGCCATTGAGCTGACCTGTCGATGAACTTTCTTCCAACTCTGAATTGCCCTGACTGATCTTTGAGGGCGGACAGCGTCCCTAGCTCGTAAACATTTTCATGCATGTATATGGCATATGGAGTGCCGTCTGCGACGACGGTGAACACCTTACGTTGACCGCTTTCTACCGTCTCCTGAACATGGATGGACATTTCCAGATCCCCGCTCAGTACCGGGGCCATCTGCTGCGCGACCTCTGCCATCTTATACGCCCCGTCACGATGGACGCGGCGGAGCTGTCTTGTGGTCTTCTGAGCGATCTTCTCAAGCCTTATATCCAGGCCAGCGCCTCTCGTTATTCTGATACCCATATGTCACCTTCGATATCTATGTGGTGAATTGAGCCCTCTACATCTGGGCGCCTGAATATCCGGTTCACCTCCATTGTGATATCTAGCCCGCCTTTGAGCTTGATGGACACCAGGTCGCCGGTTGCAATTTCCTCCGTCGGCTTTAGTAGAATTCGAACATCTGCCGTTCTCTCATCCGCGCGTCCACGTGATGCCGAGCTGTCTGCCCTGACTGACGTCTTTGATGTTTCATTGTATAGGTGAATAATAGCGCATTTGGTGATGCGACGCTTCTCCGTATGTTCGGCCCGGCCATACTGATCAAACTTGGAAGTCTTTCGTTTGATCGTGCATGGCGTTCTTGGTCTAAGTGTAGTTGCCATTACGCGGCCTCCATGAATTTCTGCGCGACGGGTAACGCGCGCGCGTTGGGGTGAAGTGCTTTGCCAATATCTTCAAGACCGTAATCGGGCTCAGTGATAGCCAAATGTCTTCCATAGTTTCCGTGCGTGACGTCTGGGTGCCACATGATTGCTTCTGATATTCCAAAGCTTGTTGTCAGGGTTTGAAGATACGCCTGAACGAAGTGATCGCGCATTGTCTTCCGCCACTCTCTCCGAATGTGAAGATCGCTAGATATGCGGCGGCCCACTCTGTCTGTAAACTTCGGGCGGCGGTCGGCTTCTATTTCTTCTCTCAGCACAATGTCATTGGCGACATGTCGGGAAATTCTATTCAGATCCGACTTCATCATGGCTCGGAGCGCGGCGTTTCTAAAGTCCTTCAATGTCTGATTTACGTCACTGTTCACTTGAGACGTAATCGAACCCAGAAGATAAGTTGAGGATGCTTCTTCTGACGCTTTCAGAAGCTCACTGAGCGCGTTCGTGTGATGTTTCGGGGCATTGACGCCCAAATGATTGAATGCTGTTGTGACAGCGATTTGAGAGAATGACTCGATGTCGTCCAGAATATTGCCTTCCTCCATATCGATCGCTGATTTGCCTATCGATACAAGATTTCTCTTTACGCCTCTGCCTGCTATTGGCGACAGCGCGGAGTGACCTACCATTCCGCGCCTGCTGCTCATTACGATTGCGTTAATCATTGACGCATGTCTTGTGGAAGCCATGTCGGCAACTCTGTCAAATTCATCCAGAATGATTTTCATGCGCGACCTATTACAATGCGTCTGCGGATGTACGCAGAGATTTCACGTTGAGACTTTGGTGAGATTGTGGAGAACGCCGCTTTCTTCGAAGAGAACATTTCGGAGCTTTCGCCCACTGTCTTGGATATCAAGCCATCTTGCCGGCGGTCCCAAGTAGGGTCGCCATCGAGAAGAACCGCAGCCTCAATCAACTGAGCGCGCTTGATAGCGCCTTTGAAGTTAGCTGGAAGCTGTAGCCATTCACTCATTGACAACTGATTGAGTGCAAAATCGCCATTGATCAGGCTTTTTGGGACGTCACTGTCTGGCACTTCAAAATCGCGCCAAGGGGAGAATGGAATTCGTGAAAGCCTCGTCCACGACTCACGCAGCGCGGCTGACTTTCTCTTCTCATCCTCATCGTTCCAGACCTCCAGAACGGATTGAGCCATCTTCACGGAAAGCATTTCTGATTGAATGATGGTCATGCCGCTTTCTTCTGGGACGACGAGAAACGATTGACCCGACAGTAGATACGTTTTGGTCAGCCGCTTGTTTCCATTTGCCGCCACTATGTTCATGATCACGCTGCGCGCGCCCTCTGCGCCAGTGATAGTGTTGTGCGTGGCGTCGATCACTGTCTCCAGCTGATCTTCTGATCCTACAACTGTGATCGCCTGCCCAGTGACGAGTTGAACACCTTCATGGTCAAACACGTCAAAAGTTGCCGACACCGGGTCGATGGTTTCTGACTCATCATCCACCATGTCAAAGGTGAGAGTAATGTCGGAGCCTGGAATGAAGGTGTTCATGATATTATCCTTGCGATTTGAGGATTTTGGTGATCAGGGATTCGATTGAATTCGACCGAACGTTTTTGCTTTCTCCGATAATTCGAAGGCCAACGATGCCATCCTCGTCCGCAATTTCTTCTAGAGCTTTGCGGTCGTATGTGATTTCAGGCTTCTCTTCGGCCTTCTCTTCATCATCGACGTGTTCCGAGATTTCGTTTTCCAGATCCTCCGCAACCTTTTCAGACTCCGGCTTCTCTTTGACGTTGTTGCCGAACTCCACGGGGCCGGCGTTGATCTCTGTCTGATGTTCATACTTGTCGGAGACCATGATTTTCTTAGGTTCGACTGGGGCTTTCATGCCCTTCATATCAACCTGCGCCTGCGCCGTGCCTGCGTTTCCCAGAACATTGCCATCGTCGTCAATAAGCTCTACCGCCATGATCGCGCCAAGTCGTTGACCCTCTTTGTGATCGACATGTTCGTCAGACACGCCATTCGTGAATTTGGTCGGGCCTAGAAATGAACTGAAACCAGCCCACTGTTTCGATTTGATGCGTACTTTAGCCATTTTTACTCTCCATGAGTTTTGTGAAATTGGGTGTGCTGATCACTGCCGACAGTTCGTCGAACCCGCCTACCAGAGATTCGTTGATTACGATCTGAGGAACGGTTGTCGCGCCGGGAGCGTAACGTCGGAAGCTTTCCATGTTCTCTGCGTTTTCATACAGGTTGAACATTTCGAAGTCCAGTCCGTGAGCTTTGAGAAGCGTTACGGCCTTTGTGCAATAGACGCAGTTCGGTGTCGAGAATACTTTGATCATGGTCTCTCCATACAAAAGGGGCGCAGCCTTTTGACTGCGCCCCTATTGTAACTCAGAGGTGACGGTTTGTCACGTCCCAGAATTATACGTTCGAAATACCTTTCAGGCGCGCGAGCGACTGTGTGGATTTCAGAACCAAACCTGCGTACCATTTCATACGGAAGCGATAGGCGTCCTTGTTTTGGACCGTACCTACGTTCTCGACGCGCATACCAGCAGAAGAACCGCCGTACAGACCGTGGAGACCGTCAGCTTCGTTGAAGCGAACCGCATAGATTGAACACAAGTCGGTGCCCGAACCAACGGTTTCATCACCGGCGAGGAAGTCGTTAACAATGACTGGCGTGCCGTCAAATGCTGGGACTGGATAACCGAAGTTTTCAATCTCAATCATCTGTGCGGTGTTGCCGCCCATGGAGCGAAGCAGAACACGAATTGCGCGCCAAGTGCCTTTACGCATGACCAACGCATCTGCACCGTTTTTGACCATGTCAAGCAATTGGTCAAGCAATTCCAGAGTCACTGGGCCGCCGTTGGTGTCTGCAAGGAATGACATGGACGGATCAACGAGGTTCGGAAGACCGTCGAAGGACTTCGTACCTGCGGTGCCGTTAGCAACCTGCATGTGGAAGATACGACCAACGCCTTTGGCTTTGGCTTGCAGCTGTGTAACAACTTGATCGTTCGTATCGCCCATTGTTTCAATGAGGAACTTATCGACATCGACATCACCAGCAAGAATGCGGAGTTTCGCAGTAACCTCGGTGAAGGTTGACGCTTCTTCATTGATCACTTCGTTTGGATCAATGAAATCGGCACCAGCAAGCGTGGTTTCACGGTTGTAGACAAGAGCTTTTGAGTTCACTTGTGCAAAAGGCAACATCGCAAACATTGCGTCGCGGTCGATGATTTCTTCAACTACACCTTGAAGCAAGGTGTTATTGGAAAGCTTTTCAGCTTCGGCTCGAAGCAAAGGCATAATAATTCTCCTAACGAGAGTTTGATGGACTAAATGATTTGACACATTCAGCGGGTGCTGATCGTGACCACCTCCTTACCAGTCTCTCGGTTCGGCGCGTTGTGGGGACATCATAGCAAATATGTGGCATAATTGCCACAGCAAATATTCATCTTCCGAATTGTTCAGGAATCTTCAATGAAATAAGGCTTTTCAGTCCTTAAACGCCAAAGGCCCGGTCTATAAACAACCGGGCCTTCGCGAATCACTTGGTCTTATTTGAAGATGTCGTCATTAGGTTGACCGATGTTCTTCAACAGATCGGTCATGCCTGACATGATCTTATCGCGGGAGGTCGCGGGGGTCTCCTCCTTCTTTTGCGCTCCCTTGCCAGGGGCCGACCCCGCGCCTGGACGCATTTTGCCAAGAAGGATCTCATCCTTCTCTGGGTCGGCTTCAATAATTCGACGCATTGCCTCGTCAAAGCCCGCGCTGTTGCCTTTGGCGTCAACCAGAATTTCACGACCCTCTGAACCACGCGGGAGATTGTAGGGGATCACCTTACCTGCATCTACTTCAAAGTGGTCGCCATAGAGGCGCCGCGCTTTGCTTGCGGTGTAGATCGTGTCATCGCCGATGAACTTGGATGTGTTGAAATGTGAACCGACGGTGAGCTCCTCGATTACAGACGCTGACTTGGCGAGCTTGGAGCGAAGGTCTTCCGCCTCTGCTGTTGAGGAGACGCGAAGCGCTTCCAAAGCGGCATCGTGTTGCTCGGACATCTGCGTTCGAACCTTCTCGAAATCACCCGCTGCAATTGCGGCATCTTCATCCGTCTTAGCTTTGGCTGCCGCGGCATCTGCGCGAGCTGCAATCATTTCGTTGTATTCGTCAATATTGATATCGCCGTACTGCTTCTGCAATTCCGCGGCTTTCCGCTCGGCTTCAACTTTTGCCTGCTTGTGCTTCATCATATCTTTGAGCAGCGCCGCCTCGGTATCCGTTGGGCCCGCGTTGCCCGCATCTGCTGCGGCCGCTGCGTCTGCTTCTTCCTTGGCCTTAACTGCGGCTGCCGCATCCGCTTCGGACTTTGCCTTAGCTGCTGCCGCCGCTTCCGCATCCGCCTCGTCATTGTCTCCAGCTGCACCGACAGATCGGTTGAAACCTGGGTTCTCTGCGTAGAACTTCATCCATGCTGCCGTGTCGTATGGATCGGAAGGTTGGCTCATGCGGTTCAATTTAGTGTTCATCTTTGGTAGCTCCTGATTTAAGTCATTCTCTCGACTTTTGCTGTTCGTTCTCTCGAACAGACTGGTGAATCCTCAGCCTATTTGGCTGAGGTTTTAGTTCCTTGACCTTGTTTGTTCTCTGCTTCTGGCTTTGCCTGAGACTTCAACGAGGTTTTGGTATTGGTGACGTCAACTTCTTCCTGGATAGGCCATTCAGTAAGTTCTTTCTCGATCGCCTCTCTAAGCTCTTTCTTGAGGGATGGAAATAGCTTATCGACCAGTTTACTAAACTGGTAACGGCGAAGTTCGTCTGGCGCACCAAGAAGTGTCAAGCGGTTTGCAACATCAAAATCATCGTAAAGACCACGCGTGTCGAAGTCGTCTGAATATTTAACCAGCGGATCGTGTTCGCCATTTTCATCTTCCTTCTTGGACCGCTTTGGTCTTGACTCGCCGCTCCAGAGCATGACGAGTTCTGCGATCTTGTTTTCGGCGTGAGCCAATCGATCGGCTTTTGATTTCAGCATCGTGTTCATTCGATCAAAGTCATAGGACTTTGCGACACCTGAGCTGTTATCGATACCGGCGCCGCTGTCCATCTTTGTTCGTTCTCCAGCCATACCGATGGAGTGATAGATTTCCGTAATGATCTTGGTGATCACTGAAAGAATTAGGCCAGCCTGGCTTGGATCAGGTGAGATATATTTCGGACCCTCGCCGCCTTCCGCATCCCAAGCGAATACGCGCTTCGTTCCCAGTTCGATCACCTTGGAATACATATCCGAACCCGACTCTAGAGACTGAACGGGGATCGTCAGCGTTGAGAAGGTCTGATCCTGGATGATTGCATCCAAGTTGGATAGATAGTTTGCATTCGCTCGGTCTAGATACGCGATGTCATCGATAAGCGCCGGTGCATGGTATTGGCTGTCACTTTCGCGGTCGCGGATCGGGAACACGGGAACTACGCCAAGGCCATGTTCGATTGCCTCCATCTCGTCAACTACCATTTTCTTGGCGGTTTCTGACGCGCTGGATGCGGATGGTTTGAAGCGGTGCAGCGTTTGACCAACTGGCTTGATCACAATATCTTTGCCAATCTCTGACGCGGTCGGTATGCGGACCTTGTATAGAAAGGAATGAGTGCGCGTCCAAAGGCGATACAATCCATACTCGTCATGATCTGTCGCGAAGAAGTCGCCATCTTCTCGGCCAGTTTCGTGCAGAAGAATCCAGTTGATTTCACCGTGCATGTCATACGACACGTCCAGAACATCTTGCGGCCTTGCCACATATGCGTAAATTCTGGCATTTTGATTCTTGATTTCCGCAACCGTCAATTTCTTGCCACTCTCGTTCTCTTTGACTGTACTGTCTACGACGATATACGGCTGCCCAAAGATCGACACTGACTTATCAACCTGTCGCATCAGGGTGTCGATACTTTCGCCGCCGCGTGTTGCCTTGCGCCAGAAGTTCTTGACGGAGCCAGGCGCGTCAGGGGATCGGTGAATATCGGACTTGAACACATACTTTGTGACAAGGTCAACCACCTCGCGGGTGTGATTGAATCGATAGGCGCGCTTTTTACGATCAGCGAATTCATTGTCGCCTTCACGAACGTATTTGAATACATTCGTGCCAAACCAAGCTCGGCCGCCGTGATATGTTGACTCCACAAAGTCCCAGTGCGCCCGAAGACCATCATAGGTCGGGTGGCGCCTGTTGAACAAATTAGGGTCTACGTCTTTTTTGAGTGCCATGATGTATTCCTTTCCGTGAGTGTACCTCATCGGTGACTTATTGTGAAGATCAAATTGAGACACCGAGAACGCGCAGTTCACGGACGGGGTATTCCAGCTCTACGCCATAACCAAATGCGTCGGTCATGTGTTCCATAGATGCTTTCTTGTCGATGTCGTTTGTGTCCTTCTTGTACTGCGTTTGCTCCATCGACTTGATGAATTCCTTGCAGCTGTGATCGACCTCTGTTCTGATAGTCCCGTCAGCGGCCATTAGCATTTTGTTGACCGAGTTTACGCGATCACGAATGCGCGGATGCTTGCGGCGATACTTTAGACGGGCAAAGCCCTTCTGTCTCAGAATTGAGAAGTCGGAATCTCCTCGACTTGTTGTTGATTTTGACCCGCCGGCCGGATCTGGATAGATTATGATCTGCTTGCGATACCGCCAGTAGCGACGCTCCAGCTCCTCTGACATTTCGAAGGTGTTGGAGTTGCTGAGATAGATTTCATCAAACACCTTGATCTTCGTATCTTTGCCATCTCCATGAATTTGAAACAGAACGGCCGACATTGGCTGAATGTTAAAATCCATACCCACGCGAATTGGCAACTTCGGATCGAACTTAACCCGCTTGACGTGCTTGCTTCGGTCAAAGGCGTGATAGACCCGGTTCGACATCGTTTCAAAGCTGGCTTCGAACTCCTGACGAAAGTCCTTGTCCGCCATGTTGCGACGCGCCTCGGCGATCTCCTCCGGTAGAATGAATGGAGAGGTGATCGTTTGAAACTGCCAGCTGTCCCACGACGCCTCGCCCGTAGCCTGCCCTCGCATGTAGTGATCGTACAAGTGGTTGAACGATTTTGGCGTGCCGATGAAGAGCGCCTTCCCTTGCGTTGATGCTAAGGTTGGTTGGATGACCTTGTTCCATGTTTCTGGGCGCATGTCTTGAAATTCGTCCATCACAACGAAGTGGAGCCCGACGCCGCGAAGTGTGTCGGGCTTGTCCGCTCCCTTGAGCGCGATTACGGACGCGTTCTTGAGAGTGATGGACATCTGAGTTTCGTTGATCTTTTTGATCCACTTGCGCGGGATCGTATCCTTTATATCCTCCCACATGATCTGTCTGGCCATCTGGTACGTTGGCGCGATGTACCAGATCAGTCGCCTAGGCTTTCTAGCCTCCTTGATCATTTCGGTTTTGGATAGTTGAGTTTTCCCCCAGCGGCGGCCGGCGACCACGCATCGATATCTCTTCGGTGAGGAGAATACCTTCATTTGATGAGAGTGAAGGAACGCCCAATTCGGACGTCCCCCTTTTGGACCCTTGGCCAAAGTCAGCTGTGGGCGCACTCCCATTATTCTTCCTCCCCGGTCTCTTCGATGAAGTCTTTGTCAACTTCCAGATCCATGAGTGGATCTTTGTACTCCAGACCCCTCATTTCTCTCTGCATGGCGTCGATCTGATCCTGGCTTAGTTCAGAGATAAGTAATTCGTCCATATCTTCTGGATCGCCATCTTCTTTATCCAGGCCAAGAATAACCCAACGCTCCTTGCGAATGACTTCGAGAGTTTTGGCTGCCTTGTTCAGCGCAGCTAAATTTCCATCGACGGTTGACATAGCTCTTTTATCGGTCTTTGCTTTGATGACCTCACTCATTGTCATGCGGGCGAGCGCCTCGGCATAGCGGTAATGGGTGTCACGGGTCTCTACGATCCGACGTGTGTTCTCGGCTGCCTGTTTAGCCATCTCTTCGTGCATCGCGGTCTCTTGGACCTCTTGGACCTCATGAGCCTTTGAGCCCTTGCTGACGCCATCATCCTTCAAACGGCGCTGAATCGTATCAGGCCGAATGCCGAATTTATCCGACAGTTGCGCCAGAGTGTGGCTGCCATACTCCCATAGGAGTTTCACTTGCCCCCATTCCGCTGGGTTCAGTCGTTTGTGCTTTGAGGAAACGTCGTCTAGATCCGCCTCAATGTCTTCGATGTCCATTTTATCAGGCATATGCTCTCTCTTACCAAAACACCCCGTCGTTTGACGAGGTGTTACATTATTGCCTATAATAGGGTTTAAAGCGGGTATTGTCAACCAAACCGGATCAGCCGTAATCAGAACAATCCGTGGTAGTCAAGAGTTAGTTTTACCAAAAAGCTCCGCGTTTCAAGATTAAGTAATATAGTCTACTTCTTCCTACTCACTCATTCGTAAGAATAACAAGAATAACTAACCTGTCAATACTATTTCTTGAAATTTCAAACTATTTAGCAAAAACTCAAAGAAGGTTTAAACATGTGATATTGAAATCAGTATAGCAGATCAGAAACGTCCTTCACTTCTGGTCATAAATCTTCCAAACCCTCCAGACCTTCTTCAACAACATCGAAGCTTCCGGTACTGGTGTCAAAGCTTCGGAGGGCTTCAACAGTCAAAGCATACACGGCGCGGCGTCTACCTCTTCGGATTTCTCTAGGCTTCTTTTCCACCAGACCTCGTTTCACTAGAAAGCGGATCGAGAATTGAAGACTGCCTTTGGAGACGTTGTACGACAGCATTTCCATAAGCTCGTCGGTGTCTACAAAGCCGCCATCGTCAGAGCCCTTGAGGATCGATTCAAGAATATCGACCTGCTTTGCTGTAAACCTTCCTGAATCGGTCATATGATTAGCCTTTCCGTTGGTAATTGGTTGTCGAACGACGACAGCGGAAGTTTATCAGGCAATTCTCGCCCGGCATCCGGATTGACATAGACGCTGTAAACGGGTGAAGCCAACACCAGCTGTTGAAGATTTCGCAATAGCTCCTCAACCTCCATTGCATCTACGCGAGAGGTTCCATTCTTTCTGGCATTCCCAGTCTTTTCTTGAGCTGAGTTGGCGTAATAGAACTTTCGCATTTCCTGAATTCTCGCTTTAGCAACTGCGGGACGAAGTGCATTTAGCTCCGCCATGATCGCACCACTGTCCGCTGGGTGCGCTTCGAAGGTTGATCGAAAGAACTTTACGCCCTTCTCATACTTGTTTGAGCGCATCAACTTCGCGGACCTGAAACCAGCTTTCTCCGAGAACATGTTGTACTTGCTCATCGCGGATTGAATTTCCACAAATCGATAACCGGACTGGCGCGCAACAAGGTTCTGAAATCGGTAGCTCGCGCCCACTCCTCTGAACATCGTGTCCAGAACAATGCGGCCGACAACTCGAAAGTTGGCATTGATCATATTGTACCGGGCAGTATTGGCCATTCTGCTGTTTCCTCCAGGCTTGATCTCCGGCATTACCTTGTGTCGCTCCTTCAACAGCCCCTTTGGCATTGTTAGAACGCACACACCCACAAGCTCGCCATGAAGGCTAAGTCGATAATACGCGGGCCCGAAAGGTTTGCCCTCCGTTTTATAGTGAAGATGGTGCAGCGAATGCCAGTCCTCGGCGGTCCCACGTTCCACGATCATCTCATTCAAAAGCGGGAATTTAGCTTTTGCGTTTTCAATGCGCTCGACAGTCGTCAAATTATCTTCATGGTTCATGCTCAGACCCTCTGCGCGCGTCTGTGAGAGCTTAACTCGCTCATTAGGGGAGAACGTGCTGTGAAAAGCTGAGATGCTAATCTGACGCGATATTTCAGAGCGACTTCATCGAACCATAATGATCGCTTCCAATCTGTAATATGGTTCAAGGCAGCGAACGCCGTCAGCATGTGCATCAACGACATAATTGCGGATGTGATATTCTCAAACATTTGGATACTCCACTTTGATACGTTCTCGGTAATGCTTGGTGACAATGAGGTCGGGCCCAAGCTCCTCTACCAGATCGACATGAGTTGTCGCCACGATCAGAGACGCGCCTGCTCGGCGCGCGGTGCGTGACATGTTGTAGGCAATAGTCTGCGCGGTGACGCGGTCAAGAACGGCGCCAAATTCATCAGCCACCCATACCTCTGCCCTACTTTCGATCAGCTTTGCCAGCTTCACGCGATAGCGCTGCCCGTCAGAAAGCTCAGACGGCTTTCGAACATACAAAAAGGCGTCAGACACTCCCGCTTTTGCCAGAAAGTCCAGACCTTCTGAGAATGTGGATCCAACTTGGTCGATCACTGGCACATCCTCCAGGACAATATCTTCAAGGCGCGCTACAACCCGTTGGTCATCTTCCATCTTCTTGGCAAGTGCCTTGAGCAGAAGTGATTTACCGCTGCCTGATTGGCCCGTGATGTAAACCACATCCTTGTCTTCAACCGTCAGTTCGAAATTGTCATAAATCACGAACTCCGTATCAGAGAGGCCAATGCCGAACGCTTCTGCAACCTCAAGAACTCGCGGAGTCTTGTCAACGCGGGTCTTAAATCGGATATCGAATTTGTAAGTCGCCATTTTATTCCTCCTCGTAGTCGATTTCGTCCAGCTTGTCGGACATGATTGTGAATTTCAGAAACTCCAGGCCGCCAACCGTCTGAGTCATATCAACCGCGGCATGAGCATTGTAGAATGTGGCCATCTTAGACGGATCTGAACCCATCGTCACCATTGCGATCCCTCTGACCTCACATGACATGACGCGCCCGCGCAGTTCATCCAGAAATTGCAACATGGCTACTCTGTTTTGCTCTATCACCTCGTCTCTGATACCATCCGGATAATTATCTAGATCAGTCATATCCGGAAATAAATTGATCACGTTCTTTTTGTCTTCCGACATTACATCACCTCCTCGACCCAGCCAACAAGCGCTGCCGCGGCATCACCTTCCGGCCGCTCGTCTACAACAATGGCCATGAAGTCTTTCAGCGCCCTTGCTTGTCTCGCTGTCACTTCATTGAAACCCAACACTGTTCGAATGGGGACCATCGCCTCATTCGCATCCTCCATCATCTTCTCACCCTCTTCTGCAAACTCCTGCGTATCGTCCGATACGCTTTGCGACAGGGCGCTTTCGTCAATGTCGTAGTCCGCCTCTTGGTTCATTTTGTGCAGCTTTGCCATATCATCGTCCAGAATCAATGATGAGACATCAACCTCCACATCAATCTCCATCAATTTATTGATCTCTATGGAGAGGTTTTCATTGTCGATATCCTGATTGCTCATCAAATTGTCAGCAATTCTAGCCTTGATCGCGATCTCACGACTAACCGGGACTTGGATGACCTTGATTTTCGACCAGCCTAGGCGCCGCGCGGCGATCAGACGACCGTGTCCCGCGATGATTTCACCTTCCTTGTCCACAATCACTGGCTGAATCTGACCAATGTCTGCCAGTGATTTTGCTAACTTCGTCGTCGTTTCGTCACTGTGTTTCTTGTGGTTGTGTTCAGCTGGCTTTAGGCGGTCTAGATCCCATGCCTGGATCTTGTTATCCTCCATCGTGATCTTGCGTACATCAGTCATCTTGATCATCCTTCATCAACCACACCAAGGCATCTCCCACATTCGACAAACTGTCACCTTCGGTGAAGCCCTGATCTTCCATTATTTTGTCAAACTTGTCCTTGACTTGATCCGCATCTTCGATTGGAACCTTGAAGCGCATAATCTGGTGCGTTCGCGTAGCCTTGGGGGCGGGCTCTTCCTTGTCTTTCTCGTCTGCCTTATCCTCAAGGAGGTTTTCGATGATGTCGTCGTCAAATTCCGTAGACAGAGCCGCAATCTCTGCGTCACCTATTGGCAAGAATTGGGACATCTCCATTACGCCGCCCAGCTCTTCCATCAGCTTCGCCAGGTCGTTAGCATTATCTTCGCCGTAACGCGCGTTGTCGATTAGACCGATTTCTTTCGCTCGAACGTCTGTCACGTTCTCAAGAACCAAGACAGGTACGGTTTCGTGACCAAGGTCTTTGGCTGCCTCGACCCGGTGTTGTCCTCCCAAAATCTCGAGCCCAGCTCCATTTCGACGTGCGAGAACTGGTTTGATCCAACCATGCCGCTCCAGCGATGCCTTAAGCTTTTCTTGAGCATCCGGCGGGACGCTGTTCGTATTCCAAGGATTTGGTCTCAAGTCTGCGGGGTCAATGTGTTGAAGGTCCATAACGTTCTTTCATTTCTGGGGATTTATCGATCACTGTACCTAAAATGTCTCCTTAATACAAGGTTTCAATCATCCCACCATTCTACCTTGGACAGTCTTTTACTCATGCCACTTCTGTATATCTGATGTAATCCGTAATCATGCGCTACGAATTTAGACCCAATCATACCGAAATTCGCCCTCTTTGTGTCCGTCATCCAAGTGGGAATCATCTTTGGGTATGTTTTCGCAGGCTTTGTTCGCCTTTGGATCAAAACCGTTCCGCATGGTGAAATTGATTTACATGGCGCGAGCCATTTCGTTGCACCTTCTCCAATATACTCCGCATCGTTCCATACATCCCACTCTCGGATGTTTGAAAATGACTGAGCTCCGGTTTCTATCTTCACAACCCATTTTGGATCATGGGCAAAAACATAAACATCTCGGAACGAGCCCGACCCCAGCATCTCGCCGCACATAAAGTGAAAGAAATCTCTTTCGATGGTCGCGTTGAAATAATCTTCGTGTACTGCCATTCTTTTCTCCAATTTCGATCAGGTTGTTTCATGTAGACGGATGATACATATTGACATATACTACATTCATATTAACAGCTGAGACAAGAACATCATGTCAAAACCAATCACAATAGTCGCGAACGCAGTCAAGGCAAAGCTCATCGACGTCGATGAGGATGTAAAGCTGTTGATATCCGACCGTCTTTCCTATTACGTCAATGGGTACGACATGACCGATAGTTTCAGGTCAGGAAGCTGGGACGGGCGCTCCACATTCTTCGATTACGGCTCATGCGTGTTCCCTGCCGGCTTTGTGTCGTCTGTTGCGTCTACACTTACGCGCGCGGGCCACAAGGTCATGGTGCGTCGAAAGAGTCTGCCGGCGCCGCTCGGTCTCTCGGTTGACAAAGCATACTCCGCAGTCAACCCATTCGATGTCGATCCGAAATACGATTACCAGCCTGAAACTGTCAAACGCTTGCTAAAGCATGGTCAAATGATCGCGCAGGTAGCAACAGGCGGTGGTAAATCTATGGTCGCGCGAACCGCTGTTAAGGCCATCATGCGGCCATCCATCTTCATCACTACTCGTCAGGTCTTGATGTATCAGATGAAGGAGGGATTTGAAGAAGCTGGCTTCAAGGTCGGTGTGATGGGTGACGGCGAGTGGGCTCCGAAGCGCGGCATCAATGTTGCTATGGTTCAAACCATTCACTCTCGTCTCGCAAATCCTAAAACCGCATTGGCGACACGCCAGCTGATGCAGATGATGGAGCTCGCGATCCTTGAAGAGGCTCATGAAGCATCGTCCGACACCTATTACGACGTGATGAACTCCATGACGAACGCAAACTATCGCCTATCTCTCACCGCGACGCCGTTCATGCGCGCAGAGGGTGAAGACAATATGCGCCTGATGGCCGTATCAGGTCAGGTCGGCATCAAGATTTCAGAAAAGCTCCTAATCGATAGAGGCGTTCTGGCCAAACCGTATTTCAAATACGCTAAAGCCCCAATGCCCGCGGAACTTCTACGCAGCTCCGGTTGGCAGAAAGCTTACGATCTAGGCATCACCAATAATCAGGCCCGAAATGGGATCATAATCGACGAAACCGTTCGCGCCGCCGGGCTCGGTCTTGGTACGATGATCCTCGTTCAGCGAAAGGCACACGGCGCGCTTCTCAAAGAGGCTCTAAAGGCCAAAGGCATCCTAGTTGACTTCATCTATGGCGGCCATGATCAGGATAGACGTCAGCGGTCCTTAAATAAACTGCGCGACGGCACTCTGCAGGTCTTGATAGGCTCAACTATTCTTGATGTTGGCGTAGATGTCCCGGCAGTTGGTCTCGTAATTCTTGCTGGAGGTGGCAAAGCTGAAATCGCTCTGCGACAGCGCATCGGGCGCGGGCTGCGCGCCAAGAAGCTTGGCCCAAACGTCTGCATGGTTCTGGATTTCGAAGACGGCAAGAACAAGCACCTCATCAATCATTACAAGACTCGCAAGAACATCATCGTCGGAACTCCAGGCTTCAATGAGAACATCATCAAGCCTGGAAAAGACTTCCCATACAAAGAGCTTGGATTTATCAAATAGGTCATTCATTTCTTTGTTATAATCACTCAACACGCAAAGAAATGAAGGTTTACGATGCAGACAACTCCATATGGAATTAAATTCTACATGCAATATGCCAAGTTTATGGTGTTGCAGAGGTCGCAAACCTCACCAGGTCGCGCAAGTATGTTTTACAACAAAAACGCCCCCAGCCTTGACGGTTATTTCTACAGAGATATGCACCTTCTCAAAGGTCATGAGGATAGGTTGGTTCTAGCACACGACGGTATGTTAACTGCCAAACAGTCTCGAAGATGGGGGCCGAACGCATTCAAAACCGCAGGGGCGTTCAAGACCGTCGATGTTCCGAAGCCCGCCAACATATATCCATGCTCTCTTCTCGCATTGGATGTTTCCAAATCGTCCGAAATTCCATTGGAGCGTCTAAACATCGGCCTCCAAAACGACGTGAGTAATCGTCATAGCGTTACCGATATATCCAGACACGCCATAGGCTGGATCAAAAGAGACGGGCCAGATCGTCTTAGGCAAAATGAATTATTTCAAATGTGGGATTATCATGAAAAGAACGGCGTTGATTCCGTAATTCCTGAGCTGTTTCGCGATGAACACATGGCATGGCGCCGGACGAGGAGTATGGTACTTATTCCCGACAGTGCTCTCGAAACCTCTCGTAAAAAGAACACTCAATGGGGAGCTTGGTGATGCTTGGCCCTTTAACGGAGTATCAGGCTCAGATCATTGGACAGATTGTTGCGCACATGACACGCGCGCACCTCAATGATTACGCCAAATATAAAGAAGGTGACGGTCATACATTCTCCAATATGGAAGATATTGAAATGACTATCATCGTTCACAAAGAGGGGTGGATCGACGCTCCTCAAGACTTGTTTGACAACAATTCGGTATATCTGTCGCGCGAGGCTTGGAACAAATATTCTCTTAGCGAATGGGACGATGTCGAAGAAGAGGCAATTGAAAAGCTGCGCAGCGAAGAGTCTGGCAGTTGGTGATATAAATATGGGGTTCATGATGGCGACGGTTGATAAAATAAACGCAATATTCGGTCTGTGCAATAAATGCGGATCAGATCCGTGCTGTTGCACAGGTTCTGCAACTAATGGAATGGACAAAGCCGCACGTGACAGATTTGATGACATTAAGCGAATGCACTCCGGCGGGATGGTAAGTTCACACGACGCCATGAAGGCAAGCGCAGTCAGCGCCCACACTGTCGCGGCCGCGGCAAAGGCAAGATCCGAACTCAGATCAGGCATGGTCACCGCTTCTACCATCAGTTCCGGATCGGTGACCGCTTCAAGTCTCTCATCAGGCACAATCTCATCAATCTCTCACATGCCCGGTATAGAAGATGCCGTCAGAAAGGCGATGGTTAAAATGGGGATTGATCCCGACGAGGCATTAACGCAAGCGAAAAAGGCAGTGCGCCCCAAGTTCGACCAAAGCGGTCACGTCATTCGTGAGCCGGCCATGACAAATGGCCAAGACCTCAGCGACCCCGTCAATGAATTCAAACCCTCATGGGAGAAAGAAGAGAAAATGGCCACACTCGAAATGCCAAAAGTTACAGCGGCACCCGAAGAAGACATTCTCGCGGCCATTGCCACTTTACAGGCAAAGCACGCATCAGACGTGACCGCGGCGATGATGGAGGGTGAATCCGACTATGCCAAACATCTGATCAAGATGCCGCTGATCGAATACATCAACATTATCAAAGGATATGTAAGCCATGACTAATCAAATCTCAGACGCGTACCGCGCCGGACAAGTCGCCCGCTATCACTCACAGCCTGAAATGAACGTTCTGCGCCAGACCAACGCCGACCACACCGCGGGGATGCTGGCACTTCTCTACATCATCGACGAGTTCCCCAGCGCCGACCTGATCAAGGCCATCGTTTACCATGACAGTCCAGAGCTGTTCGGTGGCGACCTGTCGTACCCATTCAAGAAAGCGTTCCCAGACTTCGTCGCGGAACATGATCGTCTGTCATCTAAACTGGCGGCCGAAGCAGGTATCCCGGTGGTCAAGCTTTCGCCCCAAGACACCAAGTGGCTCTTCCTGCTCGACCGCCTTGAAGCCTCACTGTACTGCAAAACTCACTTCCCGCATATCTTCAAGACCCAGCCTTGGCGCGATTTATGCGAAATGATCCTTGAGCTGGCATCCGAACTGCTCTGCGGCAGGAATGTTCATCGTCTCGGCGAGCTTACGATTCTGCTTGAGGTCAAGTCACGCAAGAAAATTATCCAGGACGAACGCAAGACCGATGATGCTGCCATGCGACGTGAAATGGTCGCATCTGTTCTTGCTGATCCTGAAATGGTCAATCAGGTTATCGCTTCGGTCTTCAACGGCGCGCAGAAAATAACCAACGACGAGAACGTGACAATTGGGCAGCGTCAGCTTTTGGAGCATATGCAGCGCGAAGACGAAAAGGCTCGTCAGAAGCAGCTTGCCGTAGGCAAGAGGCTGATTGACGTGATCAGTGACCTTCATATTGACAGATCACCATGCGGTGACGTGACTCAGGATCTGGTGTTCAAAATTACACCGTCAGAAGAGCTGATTTACAATGGCACCAACGACGCCATGCGAAAAGCTGTCCGAGATTTTGATTTTGGTCGAACCGTCAAACCGATCGCCTGATGCCGATACAAGGACCGGGTTGGAATATCGATCCGGTCTCACCTCTACAAGGATCAGCCCCGATACAAGGACGTCACTTCCAAACCGGAATTTAGTGTTGGGAGTGCCCTCTATAGAGATTTGTTCCTCTCTAAGACTTCGAATATACTTGACGTGATTTAAGCGCTTGTCAGTGCGATTCGTAGCAGAGTTAGACACTGACTAGCTAAATAGAGAGACGCGTGTCTAGTGCGTCTCTCTATCGCTTTCAGCGTGTTAAGCTACTGCATCTGTCTTGATGAAGTGAGATTCGACGAGCTTCACAAACGCGTTGTCATAGTTGACGCTTGACACGACGTTGCGTGCTTTGTTGCTGTCATCGAATGACAGTATATTGAGCGCTTCTAATACGCGAAACGAGCTAGACACTTGAGTCGATGCTGTTGACGCTGTCACATTGAACTTTTCAGCGAAGTCAGAGCGCTTGACGCTGTCAGCTTGAATTGCTGAGCACAGCATAACGAGCGCGTGCTTACGATCAAACGTGAACGTTTCAACGTTGCGTTTCTGAATGCATGTCAGCACAGCTGCAACACAGAACTTGTTGTTAAGCGCTGTTGCACGTGTCAGCACACGTTGCGCAACGTTGTCTATCTTGAGCGCTGCTTTTTGTGCTGCGTACACGTTGAAACGTGCGTTCGCTTTGACGCTGTTGTTAATGAAGTCAAAGCTCTTGAGAAAGTCTTGCTCGATCAGTGATTCGAAGTAAGTTTCTTTATGCTTTGTGCGAAGCGTTGCGTGATCAATGTTAAATGCGCGTAGCAAGTGAGATGTGACGTTGCTTGATTCTGCATTCTTGTCGTCTTCATACTTAACGCGTGCTGCAATGTTGCGATTGAGAGAGTTCATAAGTTGCTTAGCTGTTACAGTCTTGATTGCGTCTGTTGCTGTTGTCTCTACTACTGTTGATACGTTTGTCATGTCATTCTCTTTCAATGTGCTGCGTTGTGCAGCGTTACGTTTTCAGCGTGTCGTTGCTGATGAAACAACACTAGCTTTAGACGATATAGATCGCAAGACATTTATTGAAACTTATTGAAACTGTGCAATTTCAAGAGCTTATGAGCGCGTGACAGTGCAGCGCTCTATAGCAGACGCTCGAATCATGCTCTCAAAAGCTTGTATATAGAGCGCTCTATATAGAGCTCTCTTGAGCTCGATTCGTCGTGATGTCGTTTAATTCGAGAATGCGCGCTTTTATCTCTTGTCGAATCATTTTGAACGTTGCTAGAACTATCTCAACGTAACGCAGCACAACGCAGCACA
>TARA_R110000851_G_scaffold333233_2_pt1 | contig 32296 bp, 25 predicted proteins | sample TARA_R110000851 | Tara Oceans TARA_R110000851 (sample SAMEA4397627) | marine metagenome | biome: Polar Biome; feature: [DCM] deep chlorophyll maximum layer (ENVO:01000326); material: water (ENVO:00002006), including particulate matter (ENVO:01000060) such as... | depth 17 m
GCAACTTATTGACCACCGCTAAAATTGAAAATCATTATATTTATATTTTAGCCGAAGGATTTATAGGTTTTTATAAGCCATTCCAAAACATTTAAAACAGTGAAAACCAACAGACAAACAATGCCCATTTTTGCACGCTTCCATTCTCAAATTCCATTCATCATTGCACTTGCCCTTATTCTTGGCTTAGGTACGGGGACCTTTGCACAACAAACCGTGGATGCGGACTCCATTACTCCACAACCTTCCCAAAATCCCGAAGTACATGAGGTGCCCATGGGAAATACCATCAGGGAACTCCCCACAGGATTGCCCTTCGCCGCCTTTGACGCTGGTGGAGCAAAAGAAAAGGAATTGGAGGACTTTATAAAGGAACAGTACGTAGCCGGCCTTCTAGTTTTACAAAATGGAAAGGTGCGCCTGGAACGCTATGCGCTGGACCATAATGCTACCAATCCTTGGTCATCTTTGTCCGTTGCAAAATCGGTGACAAGTACACTGCTAGGCGTTGCCATTAAGGATGGGTACATTAAGAGCATTGACGATCCTGTAACAGATTATTTGCCCGAGTTAAAGGGAAGCGCCTGGGAGGGTGTAAAAATCCGTCATCTCGTTACCATGACCAGCGGGATAAAATGGAATGAAAACTACACCGATGCGGATTCAGACATTGCCTTATTCGATACATATAAACCTGAGGATGGCGTAAAAGCCATTGTTGGCTATATGCGCCAATTGCCGGCCGAGAACGAACCTGGAAAAAAATTCAATTACAGTACTGGTGAAACGCACCTGCTGGGTGCCCTTATAAGTGCGGCTACGGGTCAGAGCCTCTCGCACTATCTTTCGTCCAAAATCTGGGCTCCCTATGGCATGGAGCAATCCGCCAACTGGCGACTGGACGGTACGGGACAGGAAATGGCAGGTTGTTGTCTTCAAATGCGGCTGCGTGATTTTGGAAGGTTCGGACAATTTGTACTCGAGGATGGCTATATTAATGGAGCGCAAATTGTTCCCGATGATTGGTTTAAGGAAGCAACCCAAATACACATGCCCTTATGGCCCGGGGGAGGATATGGCTTTGGGTGGTGGATTTTTGATGCCAATAGTTTTCAAGCCATGGGAATTTACGGGCAGCTTATTTATATAAACCCATCAAGGAACCTTGTAATTGCAATCAACAGTGCCTGGCCGGAAGCCGATAGCAACGTTCGGCATTATGCGGTCGCCCGCTTTTTAAAATCCGTTACCGACGAGATTGATAAGGAGTAAAAGGCAATACCTCAATAATTTATTTGATTTTAAGCCTAAATAACTGCTTCAAATTATCCTCTTTCCGGAGAAGATTTATTAATAGTTAGCCATCATTCTTTCAGTGATAATAGACTAGTGCAGATTGAAAAAATTAGGGAATGCATAAATAAATGAGTCCAATAAAGGCTATAATCAATCCCCTCACTCCACCCTTTCAAACTTCAGATCCTGATAGTCGTAACTAAAATCGGTTAAAGGTGAGATAGCGGTCATAGCAAACCCTTTGGCCCTCCCTTCGGTATCTAGGGAAAAGTTTACAAAAGCATCGGCCTTTAAAGAGGCATCGTCCCACCGTACCACATAGGTAGTGCCTTTGTAAAAGGACATTGTGCCCACTAAATCCAAAGACTTTTCAGCTTTAAACCGTAAGTCTCCGTTTTGGTTGCTTATGGATACTTTTCCAAACCAAGGGTCTTGGTAGGTGCCAAGTACAGCGGTAACATCTGGTTTGGGAGCTTTGCTTTTTAATTGTGTTTGCAAAGCAGTCTCCAGGGCTTTTACAATGCTGTCTTCTTGGCGTTCGCCCGCTAGGCGGCGCTCGTTATATTGTTTTATCCTGTCTTCACCTTTAATATTAAAATAGCCATCCTTAATGGAATTGGTAATTGCATTAAATGCCGAACCACTTTGCTGGTTGGTAAGTACAATGATACCAAGGTCTAGCTCTGGTATCAGGGTTACTTGGCTCACAATACCCAGCAGACCGCCGGTGTGGGTAACCTGAAAATAGCCATTTACATCGCTTAAAAACCAACCCAGCCCATATGCCAAAAAGTGTGTGTTATAGGGCCCGGGACCAGTGCGCAACAGGGTTTGTGGTGTCCACATTTCGCGGTGCATTTTTTCACTAAAAAGGCTGTCTTTAAGTTGCGGACCATATTTTCCCTGATTTAATTGTGCTTGTACCCAAGTGCCAATATCGTTGATGGAGGCGTAAATACCGCCGGCCGGGGTGGCGAGTTGGGTAAAGGTATTGCCCGTAATTTCCAATTTACCATTCACTGGGGCGTGACCATCAATGCGGTTGTTATCTGCTTCAATGGCAGGAATGGAAAGCAGGGAACGGTCCATTCCCAAAGGTTTGAAGAAATTTTCTGCAATATAATCGTCATAGCTTTTGCCGGACACCCTCGCCACGATTTCCCCCGCCACTATATACAGCAGGTTGTCATAATCAAACTTAGAGCGGAAGGACGAAACTGGTTTTAGGTACCTAAGGTTGTGGATCATTTCAGCTTTAGTGGTTGTATTGTTTGCCGGAAAAATCATCAAATCGCCTGCGCCGAGACCCAAACCACTGCGGTGGGTTACCAAGTCGCGTATAGTAAATTCAGCAGTTACGTAAGGATCGTAAAGTTTAAATTCAGGGATAACGTCCGTTACCTTTGTGTCCCAGGTTATTTTGCCCTGGTCTATTAACTGCGCAAGTGCGGCAGTTGTAAACGCCTTGGTGTTTGAAGCTACACCAAAAAGTGTGTTTTCGTTCACTTCGGCATTTGTTTTTATGGAACGTACGCCATACGTGTTTTTATGATAGATTTTACCGTCCTTCAAAACCGCTACAGCCATACCGGGCACATCAAAGGTTTTCATTGTTTTTTGAACCAAACTGTCAATTTGTGAATTGGTCAATACTTGGCAATTGGCAGAAATGGTAAAGGAAAGAAACAGTAGTAGAACCGCGCTTTTAGTGGAAAAAATAAACTTCATACGTAGGGAATATTGTTGAGGTTTTAAAGATATTAAAACTTTCAAAGCCTTTAATCTGAAAAAGGTAGAATACTTAAAAATCATTTTTAGCATTGACAGTTTTGCATTTAGTATTTTTGGGGAAGAAATTTAAAGGGATGAAAGAATTTTTTGAAACATATCAATCAGATATTCTCTACGCCTTGGGGGTAATAGGTGGCGTTTTGATATTGCATTTTGCAACCAATTTGCTCTATAAATGGTTGGTTAGGCAGGAACAGAAAAAATATCCTGGCGAATCGCCCAAGGCAATCGGTTGGATAAAACGAATACTCAATGCGCTCTGGCTTGTATTGGGGATTATATTGTTGAGTTTTCTTTTCGTAAACGAAGAGAAGTACGAAGCGCTCCAACACAATTTTAATTTAATTCTCTATTTGGGAATCGTTTCCATAGTAACCATTGTGGGCGCTGCCTCTGCCAATATGTGGTTTAGAATGAGCATACGGAAAAAGATAGCTAATCTTGAAGACCCCACAAGTTTTAAATTTTTAAGATATGTAGCGGTAATCGGTATTTACAGTATTGGGGTGCTTTTTGCGCTATTGGCATTTCCGTCATTAAAAGGTGTGGCTCAAACTGCACTCGGCGGTGCTGGGGTTTTAGCGCTTATTGCCGGTGTGGCCTCTCAGGAAGCCTTGGCAAATCTTGTGGGCGGGGTTTTTATCATTTCCTTTAAGCCTTTTAGAATTGGCGATATTATAAAAGTTACGGATACTATGGTGGGCACGGTTACCGATATTACCCTTCGGCATACCGTAATTCGAAATTTTGAAAATAAGATGATCGTTATTCCCAATGCAATTATCAATAAAGAGAAATTGATAAACTATGATTTGGGGGAACTTAAAATTTGCGATCGAATAGAGATTGGCATTTCCTACGATAGCGATATAGACCTGGCAAAAAAGATTATGCAGGAAGAATGCACCAAGCACCCGCTTATTTTGGACAACCGTTCTGAACTTGACGTTCTGGATGGCCAGCCCATTGTTAGGGTGGCGCTTACTTCCCTAAACGATTCGTCCGTTACCATTCGGGCTTGGGTATGGGCTCGTGATTATACAGATTCCTTTGATATGCGCTGTGATTTATTGGAAAGTATTAAAAAACGGTTTGACAGCGAGGGGATTGAAATACCATTCCCTTACAGAACTTTGGTTTTCAAAAACACAGCCACGGAGCCACAAACTGCTGAAGAAAATTCTGAAAAAAAAGATAAAAAAGCATGAAGTCTTGGGCACAGCGCAATGAAACTGTAATAAAAGTACTCTTTGTTATTTGCATGGTCCTGTGCATTTTGGGCTATGTAAGCAGCCCGGTTGCGCTTGTGGGCGGATTTCTCTTCACATATTTTTTTGGAAATCCTTTTTTAAGCCTGAATAGCAAAGCAGTAAACTGGCTACTGAAAATAGCAGTAGTGGGTTTGGGTTTTGGAATGAATTTAAAGGAAACCTTGACGGCTGGAAAGGATGGTTTTTTACTTACCGTTTTTTCAATTGTGGCAACTTTGGTTTTGGGATATCTATTGGGAAGGTTATTAAAAATGAACCGCAAGAGCAGTCACCTTATTTCTTCGGGAACCGCTATTTGTGGGGGCAGTGCCATTGCTGCGGTTGCTCCCGTAATCAATGCCTCCCAAAAGGATATTTCCATCTCGTTGGGGGTTATTTTTTTACTGAATTCCATCGCATTGATTATTTTTCCGCCCTTGGGTCATATATTTGAATTGAACCAACATCAGTTTGGGCTGTGGTGCGCCATTGCCATTCACGATACCAGTTCGGTGGTGGGCGCTGCCTATACTTTTGGGGAAGAAGCGCTCAAAGTAGCCACAACGGTTAAACTGGCACGGGCGCTTTGGATTATTCCGCTTTCCCTGTTTTCGGTATTTCTATTTAAGGGGAAAGGAAAAAGTGTGAAAATCCCTTACTTTATCTTCCTTTTTATCTTGGCCATTATTTTAAATAGTTATCTGCCCATACCCGAAGTTTTGACCAAGGGCATTACAAGTGTTTCAAAGTCATTATTGGTACTCACCCTCTTTTTGATAGGTGCCGGACTTTCACTCGAAAAAATAAAATCGGCGGGTTGGAAACCCATGATCCTTGGGTTTTCATTGTGGGTGTTTATTTCCGTAAGCACCATTTTGGTGATACTTGCGCTTTAAGGGTATTTCATTCAAATTTTAAGATTTAAATGATGTCATTTTTTATAAATGCTGGATTTTTATGATCGCAACAATAGAGAGGTAAGGCCAGGCTCTGTCCCCACAATATATTGTGTTTTGGCCCCGATTACTTTTTGGTCGTGGTTGAGGTCTGCTAAAAGCATCGGTACCGTTAGGCCACTTTCGTCAATGTTTAATGAGATGTCTTTAAAAATGGTTATCTCAGTTGAAACGGTAATAAAGTCGTGATTGCTGAGCTGTTCTTCAGAAAAAGACACTTCTTTTTCGGGAAATTGAAAACCTTCTTTTTTGAATTCGGAATTATTTTGAAGTACTTCGTTTTTGTTGAGCGTGAATACAGCTTCGGAATTTTCATAATAGCTCTTTTCTGCTATATTGTCAATAGATAGATATTCCGTTTTTTTTTCCATATCAACAAGTGCCACATGCAGTGAAATTTCTTCAGGAATTAATATGACATCTTTCTTCATTTGGGGAAGCAGATTATAGGTAATGCCCACTTGGGGTTCGCGAAGTAGGGCGTGCTGCATACATTCTATTAAAAGGATATCTGCTTCAAATTCTGAGGGAACAATAAAATTTGCGGCATCGCAATGATAAATAGCTTTTATATACTCATAGGCATCAAAACCTTTGATAATTCTCTTTAAACTTTCAATGCTCACGGTATTTACTTCCAGTAAAATGAGTTGGAGTTCGGAAGGCTTAAAAAGTGCCAGTAAAGGCAAGACCAATGTTGCAAATGGCCCTGTGCCTGCATAGAGTATGGTAACGGGTTTTTTAGGATTTTTTTCCAGAACCTCCTGCACTGCCGAAAGTATGCCTTTTATGAATTTATGCGTGCGCGGAACGTCCTCTATGCACATTCCTGCCCATTTGGGACCGATGGCTTTTCCGGTGGGCAACAAGATATTTTCTGAATTTATAGGAGCCTCTTGGTTTAAGCCCGAGACTTTTTCCAAAAGTAGTTTTAGTTCTTCAATGGAGCTTTTTAAAAGGTTAGCATCACCCTTTTCAGAAATTAGATTTTGAGTGATTTCGGCTAGCTTTATTTTGGCATTATTGGTAGGCATAATTTCATTTTTAACACTGCTAATATACATTTAAAAAGGGCAATTTAATTTACGTAGTACTACGTATAGGGTTTTAAGGATTATTTTATAACTTGCTTTTCAAATGTTTAAAGTTTTCTTTTTTAAGAATCGTTGTGAAAAACTTTCCCGTAAAAGGATATAAATCTTAGAATAACTAACTAACCAAATTATGAAAAACACTACTTCGCGTAGACTTTTTATGCGCAATTCTGCTTTTGCCATAACAGGTCTAGCTGTATTAACTCCAACAATTACAAGTGCTTTTACTTCTGAAAGCCCATATTCAGGTTATAACCCATATGCTGAGACCAAAACAGATTTGAGATCTGGGGTTTTCAGTTCTAATTCGGTTGCAGTTAAGGGAACCCTTTATGGTAAAGATGATGCTACTCCTTTAAAAAATGCCACTGTAGAAGTATGGCATCTTTCTCCAAACTCCTCAAAATATAGGCATCGCGCAAAACTTAAAACTGATGAACAAGGTAGGTATGAGTTTATAACCGATTTTCCAAATAAAGAGGAAGGCAAAAGTGCTCGAATTTATTTTAAAGTGTCAAGTTCAGAAAGCATTTCTTTTACAGAATTGGCTTTAACTGAACAAGGTGCTCATATTACAGGCGAGCATTGGGCCAAAAACAGAAATCTTGGCGAAAAATTATTCCCAATTAAAGAAACCTTTTTAGGGGAAACAACCATACATTTTAATCTTTCAGTCTAGTCTATTTACTAATTTAAAAAATATTTTATGTCAATTTACGATCCAACTATTGCAGAAATCTCCATATTTGGCGGAAACTTCAACCCACGATCATGGGCCAATTGTGATGGCCAGTTATTAGCAATTTCACAGAACACGGCTTTATTTTCAATTTTAGGCACTATGTATGGTGGTGACGGTAGAACTACTTTCGGTCTTCCTGAAATGAGAGGAAGGGTGGCAGTCCACACAGGTTCCGGTCCAGGGCTTACTCCACGACAAATGGGGGAAAGGTCAGGAACAGAAACAAATACTTTAACAGTTGCACAACTCCCGTCACACGGGCATGCTATAAATGCTAAAGAAGAAGGAACCACCGATAATCCAAGTGGCGCTTTTATTGCCGGGGACGGTACAAACGCCTTTGGTGCTTCAGCAGATGTAGCAATGTCAAATACATCAGTAGCCAATACTGGTGGAGGTCAAGCAATAAACAATATGCAACCCTATATGGTAGTCCGATATATAATTGCGCTCCAAGGGGTATTTCCTTCAAGAAATTAAATAATATTTTAAATTAAGTACTATGTCAATATCAGATCCAACACTTGCAGAAATCTCCATGTTTGGAGGTAATTTTAACCCACGACAATGGGCCAATTGTGATGGCCAATTATTGCCTATCAATTCAAACCAGGCTCTTTTCTCTTTGTTGGGAACGACCTATGGAGGTGATGGCCGAACTTCATTTGGTCTTCCAGAGATGAGAGGAAGAGTTGCAGTACACACGGGTTCTGGTCCTGGCCTTACTCCTCGTCAAATGGGGCAAAAATCTGGGACAGAGACCAATACCTTAATCGTTGCACAAATGCCATCACACGGGCATGCTATAAATGCGAAAGCTGAAGGAACTACTGATGACCCGAACGGTGCTTTTATTGCCGGGGACGGTACAAACGCATTTGGTGTTTCTTCTGATGTGGCAATGTCAAATACATCAGTAGCCAATACTGGAGGAGGCCAAGCAGTAAACAATATGCAGCCTTATATGGTTGTGCGATATATAATTGCGCTACAAGGGGTATTTCCTTCAAGAAATTAAAAATAATATCCTAATTAATAAATCTCCCCAGATTTGACTTAACCAAAACTCTAAAAATTATGAAAAAAACTACCCTATTAATTTTATTTCTCTTTGCTACTTTTTTTGGCAATAGCCAAACGGCGTTAACTGCGGGAGATATTGCTTTTGTTGGAAGTAATTCTGATGGAGCAACAAATACAGATGATACCGTAGCCTTTGTTCTTTTGAAAGATATTGATGCTGCGACCACCATTATTTTTACCGATATGGGATGGAATGATGGCACCGGATTTTTTGCCACCAATGGTGATGGTGAATTTACATGGACTTCCGGTGTGGCCAGAACAGCTGGAGAAGTTATAACCATAGATATGGGACCCCTATTTCCAGCAGCTTTCAGTAGTATTGGCGATCAGCTTTTTGCTATCCAAGGCTCAACTGCAGCACCCATATTTATTGCTGGATTACAGTATAATGATACAACTGGAGATGATTCTAATTGGGATGGTTCTGCAACCTCCAATTCCACATCGGCTCTGCCCAACGCTTTAACTACAGGAATAACTGCAGTTCGATTAATTCCTGAATCAGATAATTGGCAGTTTAGCTGTACAGTGGCAGGAGGGCCTGTTTCTGGATCAGCAGCTCAAATAAGAGCTATCGTAAATAATAGAGCAAATTGGGTAAGTGACAATACTACTCCTTATAATCCCGCACTTGAAGCTGGATGTACTTTTACAATTAGTGGAGGTGGTGATACCACTCCACCTGTTATTACTTGTGCACCCACACCGGCACCAATTACAGCAGGCGTAAATGGTATGGCTGCAATTCCAGATTTAGTAACCGGGACTACCGCAACGGATGATGTTTCAATACCAGCAAACATAACAATTACACAAGCACCCACTGCGGGAACTATGGTTGGAGTTGGTGTATATTCAGTTGTTTTAACTGCTACAGATGAAGCTGGCAATAGTGCGACATGCACAATACCTGTAACCATAAACGAACCTTCTTCTACAACTTTGAATGCCGGTGATATTGCATTTGTAGGTTTTAACCTAGATGGTAATGATGGGTTTGCATTTATAATTTTAAAAGATATTATTGCTGGAACAAATATAAAATTCACCGATTGCGGTGTTTCAAACCCCAATACTATTTCTTGCGCAGGTTCGGGCGGCGATGGTAGCGCAACTTGGTATGCTCCCTCTGCAATGAATGCGGGCGATATTGTTACACTATCGGGGAGTTTTATGGCGGCAAGTGTATTATCTTCTATTGGAGATCAGCTATTTGCTTATCAAGGTACAGCTGCTTCTCCTAATTTTATTACTGCAATACACAGTAATGTAGATCCAGGTGTAACTACAGATGCCGATTGGGATGGCGCAAATACTTCAAATACAACTACAGCCTTACCGGATCAATTAACCAATGGTGTAAATGCTATTAGACTTTATGTTGCAGGGACTCCCGAAACAGAAGTTGACAACTGGCAGTTTGATTGTAGCGCGGTGCCTGGTGGATTTCCTATTACAGGTACGGCTAGTGAATTAGCAGCAATAATCAATGACATCCAATATTGGATTAATAATGATACTGCTGAATTTGTTCCTACTGCGCAATCCGGATGTATTTATACTATATTGCCTGATGATACGGAACCACCCGTGGCAGTATGTCAAAATATTACTGTACAACTTGATGCTTCCGGCTCAGTAACTATTGCTGCTACCGATGTGGATGGCGGCTCAACCGACAATGTTGGGATCGTTTCTTATTCAATAGACATTGATACTTTTAGTTGTGCAGAAGTTGGTCCTAACACAGTTACACTTACTGTAACCGATGCAGCGGGCAATTCTGATACTTGTACAGCTACAGTAACCGTTGAAGATAACATAGCGCCTACTGCAGTTTGTCAAAATATAACCTTGCAGCTAGATGCTACCGGAAATGTAATAATTACCGCATCAGATATAGATAATGGTTCAACAGATAATTGTGGAATTGCTTCATTAAGCGTTTCTCCAGCATCTTTTACGTGTGCAGATATTGGGGCCAATACGGTAACCTTGACTGTAACCGATGTAAACGGAAATAATTCAACCTGTACTGCTACTGTAACCGTGGAAGACAACGTTGCTCCTATAGCAACTTGTCAACCCTTCACAGCACAACTTGACGCAAATGGTACCGTTACAATTACTGGGGCTGATATAGATGGAGGTTCAGCAGACGCCTGTGGAATTGCTTCACTTTCAGTCTCTCCAGATACATTTTCCTGTGCCGACATTGGCGCTAATACAGTAACATTAACAGTTACAGATAATAATGGCAATATTTCTACCTGTACAACTACGGTAACTGTGGAAGACAATATTGCACCAACAATTACTTGCCCTGGGGATTTTATAGTTGATAATGATCCTGGCATCTGTGGGGCTGTAGTTAACTATACAGTAACAACTGCAGATAATTGTAGCTCTGGAGGTCCAGTTTCACAAACTTTCACATATTCCAGTAGTGTCCAAAACTGGACAGTTCCAGCTGGAGTTACTTCTATTATGATTGAGGCGTATGGTGCGCAAGGAGAATCTGGCGTAGGAGGAATTGTTGGCATTGGTGGCTTGGGAGCTATGGCAAGTGGAGAGCTGTCAGTTACCCCTGGTGAAGTATTGTCAATATACGTAGGCGGAAGTGATGGTTTTAATGGAGGGGGAAACCCTGGTGTTAGCGGTCCTAATACATCCGGTCACGGAGGAGGAGCAAGCGATGTAAGAGTTGCCCCAGGAACTGTAAATGATAGAGTTCTCGTTGCCGCAGGCGGCGGTGGGGGTACTGGAGGACCTCAAGGATCTTGTGCGTCCGGACCCGGAGGAAACGGTGGAAATGGTGGTGATATTAGTTTAGGAGGTTCTGGAGTTACCGGAAGTGGATGCGGTCCTGGAGGAACTGGAGGCATTGGCGCAACCGATACAATGGGCGGAAACGGCGGAACTGGAAACACTAACTGCGGTGATACTGGAGGCCCAGGAATTAATGGTATTTTAGCCATTGGCGGAAATGGCGGTGATGGAAAGATAGGATGTTCTGGTTTTACTGGTTCTGGCGGTGGCGGCGGTGGCGGCGGTTTTTATGCTGGCGGCGGCGGCGGCGGTGGTGCTGGTGGTGGCGGCGGTGCTTGGTCCGGCGGTGGCGGTGCTGGTGGAACTTCTTATATAGGAGGTGTAAATAACGGAACTGCAACTGCAGGAGTGAGATCTGGCAATGGTGAAATTACAATTACTTGGAATACCACATTGGCACTTACCCAAACGGCTGGACTTCCTAGCGGAAGCACTTTCCCAATAGGAACTACAACCAATACATTCGTTGTAACGGATGAATCTGGAAATACGGCAACCTGCAGTTTTGATGTTATCGTTACCGATACCGAAGCTCCCGAAATTGCTTGTCCGGGTAATATTACCCAAGGAAATGATCCTGGGATTTGTGGAGCTGTAATATCCTATACCACTCCTGTTGGAACAGATAATTGCTCTGGTTCAACCACGATTCAGACTGCTGGACTTGCGAGTGGATCAACCTTTCCAGTGGGAACAACAACGAATACTTTTGTGGTTACCGATGCATCAGGCAATACAGCAACTTGTAGTTTTGATGTAACAATAAACGATAACGAAGCACCAGTAGCCAACTGTGCCGCACCTTTCACTATTCAGTTGGATGCCAACGGAGATGCAAGCATCACGGTAGCCGACATTGATAATGGAAGTACTGATAATTGCGCTATCGCAAGTACGTCGATAGATATTACAGATTTTACCTGTGCCGATGTAGGTCCAAACACAGTCACTCTTACGGTGACGGATGTGAACGGAAACAGTTCAACTTGTACTACTATTGTAACAGTTGAGGATAATGTTTCGCCAGTGGCCAACTGCGCTGCGCCTTTCACTATCCAATTGGATGCGAACGGAATGGCGAGTATTACCGTAGCTGATATTGATAACGGAAGTACGGATGCTTGCGGAATAGCAAGTTCCTCAATAGACATAACTGATTTTGACTGCAGCAATGTAGGCCCCAATACTGTTACACTAACAGTGACCGATGTGAACGGAAACAGTTCGCAATGTACCACTATAGTAACTGTAGAGGACAGCATCCCGCCTACCATTGTCTGTCCGGGAGACATTACGGTCAATTCGGCTGCGGGCATTTGTTCAGCAGCGGTGAGCTTCCCGATGCCTTTTACATTGGACAACTGTGGAGTGGATACAGTAGTTCAAACTATGGGCGATCCGAGCGGAAGTCAATTTCCGGTGGGTGTGAACACAATTGAGTTCACCGCTACGGATGTAAACGGAAACGTGAGTATTTGTAGTTTTACCATTACCGTAATTGACAATGAGGCTCCAATAGCCATATGTCAGAACATCACCATACAGCTTGATGCAAGTGGTAACGCCAGCATTACAGCAGCTGATGTGGATGGAGGCAGTACAGATAACTGTGGTGTGGCAAATATCTCGATAGACATTGATACATTCGATTGTTCCAATGTTGGTGACAACAATGTAATATTAACTGTAACAGATGTAAACGGCAATATTAGTACCTGTACGGCAATTGTAACAGTAGAGGATGTTACCGCACCAGTTGTGGTCTGTCAAGATATCACGGTTGAGCTGGATCCGGTAACTGGTACGGTTACTATAGCGGGTACAGATATTGACAACGGCAGTACAGACGCTTGCGGCATCGCCAGTTATGATCTTGATATCGATACCTTTGATTGTTCAAACATAGGAGACAACACTGTAACTTTAACAGTAACCGATGTAAATGGAAACACTGCAACCTGCACCGCTATAGTAACTGTGGAAGACAATACCAGCCCTGTACTTGTTTGCCAAGACTTCACTTTGGAACTAGGTGCCGATGGTACAGCCACACTGGACCCAACAGATGTAATAGCATCCAACGATGATGCTTGTGGCATCTTTACCGTCGCTGTGGACATAACACAGTTTAGTTGTGCAGATATCGGTACGCCGGTGACTGTACAAGTGTTTAGCCAGGATAACAACGGAAACCTTTCTACCTGTACTGCGGTTGTAACGGTTGTTGATATCTTAGCGCCTGTTATTACTTGTCCTGCAGACCACACAGTTGATCCTGGACCTGGAAACATTTTCTATATTTTACCAGATTATTTCGCGACAGGCGAAGCAACTGCATTAGATAACTGTACCGAACCTATTACTTTAACAACACAGAATCCAGCTCCGGGAACACCGCTACCTGATGGTACGTATACCATCACGCTAACGGCAACGGACGAATACGGAAATATGGCTACCTGTGATTTCGAACTTATCGTAGAGAGTGTACTTGGAATAGGCGACAACCATCAAAATCTTGGAAGCATATCGATTTATCCTAATCCTGCTAAAAATATTCTGAACATTAGTAACCCACAGAATATGGAACTGGAAAGATTGGAAATTTATGACCTAAGAGGCAGATTGGTTAAAACCGAAAATCTACGCGGTATGGGTACTGTTAAGCCTATAGATATTCACCAACTTGCAGCTGCTTCTTATTACGTTAAGATTAAAGGCAAATATGGAGAAACAACGAAACGTTTATTAAAAGAATAATATTTCATAATTGTTGATTGTTAGAATGAAGTCGTCCGGAAATTTTCCGGACGATTTTTTTTATAGTTATGGTGGGAAGTGAAAAACCGTTTCAAGTAATAAGCACTTAAAACGGTTTTGAAAATATTTAAATAGAAACTTTATAATTGCAGAATTTTAGTCAAAATCCTCAAAGTCAAATTTTTGACCACCAACGGATACTTCAGCCATTAAACCTTCCTTAGGAAGTGTAAATACGGCAACTCCATCTGTATAGGTGATATTAAAAGAAGGCGGGGCTTGGTTTACTGCAATAGCAGAAACATTTGATCCAAAACTAAAATCGTCATCCATAAATTCCTGTACAGCTTTATCTGTTTTGAAAAAAATAACTTCACTGTAAGCTTTTCCTCCTATTTGTGCGCCAACGTCCAATTGTTTCAAGTTTGCCATCCCTACCAATACTCCTCGCTCATATACAGCACCATTTCCAGAGGCGGCTCCCACAATTAGGGCGCCTTTTCCAACATTTGGAAAAATAGCATATGCCTTTGCATCATCAAAATAGCCCTGCATTTTTGGATTGGCTTCTAAAAAAGCAGCTTTTGCTTTTTCGGCATCATTAATTACCTTTTTGTCGTCTGCATTTTGTGCAAATAATGTGACACTAAAAAAAAGCATCATCATCATTAAAAGATTTTTCGTTTTCATAATAAAGTAGTTTTTTTGTTTGAGTCTTAAAGATACTTTATATAAGAAACCGCCTGGGTTAAAGGAGTGTTACATTATGTATAATGATTTGCCAAATTAAGGTCTGCCAAAGGCTATGCAGTTAATATTCTTAAAATTTGAATAATTTATTTAATGTCCTTTTTAACTAAAAGATAAAAGTCATTGTCTAACGGTAGGTATCCTTGGTCGTATAGGTAGAAATAGGTAGAACCTGTTTTTGTAGTATAAATTCCCGTGAAATAGTCAAAACTGAAACCCATTCGCACAAGTTTATCTTTTGTGGTTTTCGTCTTGTCTTCAGTGTTTAGTTTTTCTAAAATCCTGTAATTCTTCCGAAGACGGTTATTGATGTTTCTCACCAGGTTTTTGTTATCCTTATTGAGAGAATTGTTATGTGTGTTGCGGCAAGCATCGCTACAAAATTTTTTGTCAGCGCGCCCAATTATTTTATCTCCACATTCCGGACAGGTTCTTTCCATAACCTAAAGATAAAATTTTTATTTTGAAATTTAATTTGAAACAGGCTCTTCCACTTCAGATTTTTTCTGGATATGAAATCTATAAATGGCTTCCAATTTAAAAAAAACTCCGCTGTTTAGTGAAGGATTCAACTGTGTACGGTCATCACCAAAACTGAAAGCGGAAACGCCCAGATCCATCTTTTCCCCTTCGGCATACATTTCATAATTATTGCTGGAATAGCCCAGCTTTGCACGCAGCAAAACACTTTCTTCCAAAGCATTGAACTGAAGATAGCCCGCAAATTCCAACGAGCTAAGGTCAGCGTAAAGCGTGGGAAGATTTTCATAATGCACCTTATAGCTGCGTCCAATCCCGAAGTAATCCATCCCAACGGTGGTGATGCCAAGCTTATAACTTACATCTGCCGAAATGGGCAGGCTCATATCCATTTCAAACCGCTTGTTCGGGCTCAAATAGTACCAGCCCAAAATAGGGGTGGTAAAAAGGCCGAAAGCTTCCTGTGAAGCATACACGCCAAAGCGATATTTCAAATTTTCATTCCGCTTTAATTTCAGCAGTGCGAATCCCCCAAAATAAAAATCATCGCCTGAAATATTTTTGTAATCGGAAGCAATCTTCGGAAGCAGAACGATGGTCGTGCTCCATTTTTCAGACCAAGTGGAAGCTAGCCCAAGCTTTAAGTTTGTGCTGTATAAACTTGTGTATTCTGCTTTGGGGAAAAGCTGAAGATTATTTCTGCTGAAATCGGCTCCGGTTATCAAGGCATGATTTTCATTGAGAACAACGGGGAATGTAAACCCAGCTTCAAAAAATTTCACAAAAGTACTGCTGTCAGTTCCCTCAAAATTATTGTTGAACGTTTCTCCGTAGCCAACTCGAAAGATATCTACATATTCCTGCGCGGAAAGGCTTATAGAAAATAGGAAAACGAGAAGTAGGAGTTTTTTCAAGTGTTTGAATAGCTGTTAAAAAGCAAACCACGTTTCCATGATATTGTCGGTTTGTTCATTTGGATGAAAAAACTCGTTGCTTTTGGAATTGTATTTATAGTCATGGCTCCATTCCGAAAAATTTTCGGCCAGTTGCTTTATGGAATCACAAACATACTCTACTTCTGTCGTGGTGGTGGTTGGGTGAATGGACATGCGTATCCAACCTGGTTTGTGGGTTAAGTCACCCCCATCAATTTCACAAGTAATGTTGTTCGAAGTTTCTTGGTCAACATGGAGTAGATAATGGCCATAGGTGCCTGCACAAGAACAGCCACCTCGGGTTTGTATTCCAAACCGGTCATTGAGCAATTTTACACCAAGATTGAAGTGCAGATCGTCAATATAAAAACTGATAACGGCCAATCTATCTTGCGTTTGGGGAGCCAGAATTTTGAGGTTTGGAACGTCGCCAAGCTTTTCAAATATAATTTCCAAAAGCTCGTGTTCACGCTTTATAATATTATCCACCCCCATTTTTTCTTTCAACTTAATTGAAAGCGCCGTGCGGATGGTTTGTAAAAAGCCAGGGGTACCACCGTCTTCTCGGGTTTCAATATCGTCAATATATTTGTGGTTCCCCCAGGGGTTTGTCCACGAAACAGTACCGCCGCCAGGATTATCAGGAATAGTGTTTTTATAAAGATTATTGTTAAAAATAAGCACGCCGCTAGAGCCCGGTCCGCCCAAAAATTTATGAGGCGAAAAGAAAATTGCATCCAAATGTGCACCTTCTTCCCCAGGGTGCATATCTATTGAAATATAGGGAGCCGAACACGCAAAATCTACAAAGCAAAGTCCGCCGTTTTGGTGCATCAATTTTGCAATTTTGTGGTAGGGTGTTTGTATTCCCGTTACGTTTGAACAGCCAGTAACAGCAGCAATTTTAATGGGATGGTCTTTATATTTTTTAACCGTTTGGGTAAAAGTTTTCATACACACCAAAACATTGTCGTTTGGTGGAATTACCACAACAGTACCAATAGTCTCCAGCCAGGAAGTCTGGTTGCTGTGATGCTCCATGTGGGTTACAAAAATTACCGGTCTAATTTCATCGGGAATTTTGGTGTAGGGTTTTATGTTTTCAGGAATCTTCAAGCCCAAAATACGCTGAAACTTATTGATGGCGCCAGTCATTCCACTTTCGCAAGTTATGAGAACATCGTTCTCATTGGCGTTCACGTGCTTTTTTATAATATTTCGTGCTTGGTGATAGGCCTTGGTCATTGCCGTTCCCGTGACCGAGGTTTCGGTGTGGGTGTTTGCCACAAAGGGACCAAAATCCTTTAGCATTTTTTCTTCAATTGGAGCGTACAATCTGCCACTGGCGGTCCAGTCGGTATAAATTATTTTTTTCCTTCCGAAGGGGGAATCAAATTCTTGGTCAATGCCCACGATGTTCTTTCGGAAAGGCTCAAAATACTTTTCCAATGCTGTAGTCTTCAATTTTTCTTCCGAAGAAATCATCATCCGATTTTTAAAAATTACTTAAAATTAAGCAATATTGCTTAAAATTAGCTGGTTATGGCGTTCTATTTCTTAAAAGCGGCAACTCCTTTTTGTAACCAATCGTAATATTCCTCAACGTCGGGGGTGTAACCCACGGGATCGATAAGGTTTTCTTCGTTGTGGCCCATCAAAACGTAGAAGGGTTGCGCGTTCGCTTTGTATTTCAAAATTTGGAATTCACTCCATTTCTGACCAATATAGCGCAATTTCTTCCCAGATATTTTTGAAATCACTTCTTCGCCATCCGGAAGCGGACGTTTATCGTCAACATAAAGCGAAATTAAGACTATGTCTTCCTTAAGAAGATTTAATATTTTTGGTTCGCTCCAAACGCGTTCTTCCATTTTTCGGCAGTTTACGCAGGCGTGACCGGTAAAATCAATCAATACCGGTTTTCCTATTTTTTTTGCATACGCTAAACCAACTTCATAATCATGGAATGAAATAATATCGTGTGGCCCTAAATATGCTCCTTCCGGAAACTTTTCATTTGTGGAAGTACCTCCGCCACTACCTAACTTTGTGTAGCCCACCCCGTATGGAGATTCGCTATAATTCATTGCTGGCGGGAAACCGCTAATTAGTTTCAACGGTGCACCCCAAAGACCTGGAATCATATAAACCGTAAATGCTAAAACTACAAGCCCGAGACTTAACCTTCCCACGGAAATATGTGATAATGGAGAGTCGTGGGGCAATTTTATTTTTCCGAAGAGATACAACGCCAAAGCACCGAATATTGCAATCCAAATAGCTAAGAAAACTTCTCTTTCAAGCCAATGAAGTTGAAGTACAAGATCTGCATTTGATAAAAACTTAAAAGCCAGCGCCAACTCCAAAAAACCCAAAAAAACTTTTACGGTGTTTAGCCATCCGCCAGACTTTGGAAGTGAATTCATCCACCCAGGAAAAGCCGCAAAAAGCGCGAAGGGCAATGCCAGAGCCAATGAAAAACCGAACATTCCCACAAAAGGTGCTATCCCTCCTTTGGAGGCGGCTTCTACCAATAAATAACCAATAATAGGTCCCGTACAGGAAAAGGAAACAATGGCCAGAGCAAGCGCCATAAAAAATATACCAATCATCCCGCCCCTATCGGCCTGCTTGTCGGCCTTGGTAGCCCAAGAGCTGGGAAGGGTAATTTCATAGGCTCCCAAAAATGAGAAGGCGAAGAAAATGATAAGCAAGAAAAAGATGATGTTGAACCAGACATTTGTGGAAAGCGCATTGAGAGCATCAGCACCAAAGATTGCGGTTACAATAGCCCCCAAAACCACGTAAATTACGATTATAGCAATGCCGTAAATAATAGCGTTTTTAATACCCGCTGCCTTAGATTTGCTTTGTTTTGTAAAAAAGCTCACGGTCATTGGGATCATGGGGAAAACACAGGGGGTTAATAGGGCAGTAAAACCGAATAAGAATGCAACAATAAAAATAGTCCAAAGTCCTTTTTTATCTTGTTTTTTATTTTGTTCAAGAGCCGTAAGTGATTCGTCTGAAGCTGCTTTAACAGTGTCATTTGCCACTTCATTAGTTTCTAATAAGGTATCAACCACGACAGTATCTTCCAAAATTTCAGTGGATTCTTCTGATACTTTGGTGTTATCAGTGTTTTTAGTGGTAACAACTGATTCAGTTTTTTGGGGCGCAGGTATCTCAAAAACTAAATCAACATAGGCAGGAGGCAAGCAGCGTGTATCATCGCAAACCATGAATTCTACCTCGCCTTTGACGGTAGTGCCTTTATTTCCGGTTAATTGTATTCGTTTTGTAAATGTTGCGCTGTTTGCAAAAAATGTAATTACCATGTCAAAGACAGGGTCGTGTTCGGTAACTCCTTTGCTTTCCTTTATTTTTCCTACAGCTTTATATGCGGCATTTTTCTCAAAAGTAAAAAGTGTTGGCAATGGCCCATCTGGTGGAACTTCCTGAGAGTAAAGATGCCATTTGTCTTCAATCGTAGCTTTTGCAATAAGATCGTATTCGGTCTCAGATATTTTTTTTACACTAGTTGACCATTTTACGGGGTCAAGTATTTGTGATTGAACTGAAGCTAGTGAAATTGTTGCAAGAAGCAGGAAAAGATATATTTTCTTCATTAGTTAACTGTATTATTGAGAAAGCTTTAAAAAGACTTCAAATTTGGGGGAAAAAATGGAGTATTCAAAATTATGAACCTTATTTAGAATAAAACCCTTAAAAATAATTTACATATTTAGAGAATTTTTATTCAAACCTATTATTAATTCAAATAATATAGGCTTCTTTCTCTTTGGAAAATCAACATGCATTTCTTCAAAATTGTTTACTTTTGCAAACTTTATTGCAACACCCACATTATGAGCAAGAAATTTAAAGAATACAAAGGGCTAGACCTCCCTAAACTGGCGGAAGAAGTACTCGATTTTTGGAAAGAAGAAAACATCTTTGAGCAGAGTATTTCCATTCGCGAAGGAGCGAAACCATTTGTATTTTTTGAAGGGCCGCCGTCTGCAAATGGTCTTCCGGGAATCCATCACGTAATGGCACGTGCCATTAAGGATATCTTTTGTCGTTACAAAACCCAAAAAGGGTTTAAAGTTGACCGAAAGGCAGGCTGGGACACTCACGGCTTGCCCATAGAATTGGGCGTTGAGAAAGAACTTGGAATTACAAAGGAAGATATTGGCAAGAAAATTTCGGTGGAAGATTATAATGCGGCCTGTAAAAAAGCCGTGATGCGTTACACAGACGTGTGGAACAAAGTTACCGAAAAATACGGCTATTGGGTAGATATGAGCGATCCATACGTTACCTACGAGCCAAAATATATGGAAACCGTTTGGTGGCTTCTAAAGGAAATTTACAATAAGAATTTAATTTATAAAGGTTACACTATTCAGCCGTATTCCCCAAAAGCTGGTACAGGTTTAAGCTCTCACGAGCTTAACCAGCCGGGAACCTATCAAGATATTACAGACACAACAGTGGTTGCCCAGTTTAAGGCAATGGCCGAAACTTTGCCAGATTTTTTAGGTGTAGAGTCAAACAATATTTGGTTTTTGGCTTGGACTACCACACCTTGGACGCTGCCCAGTAATACAGCGTTAACGGTAGGTCCAAAGATTGATTACGTTTTAGTGAAAACATTTAACCAATATACCTTTCAACCCATAAATGTGATTTTGGCGAAGAGTTTGGTTGCAAGCCAATTTGCAAAGAATTATGAGGAAAAACCAAATGAGGAAATCCTGGAATCATATAAACAGGGCGATAAGGTAATTCCATATTTTATTGCAAAGGAGTTTAAAGGCACCGATTTAGTCGGAATCCGTTACGAACAGCTTTTGGATTATGCAAAGCCACACGACAATCCCGAAAATGCTTTTAGGGTAATTGCTGGCGATTTTGTTACTACTGAAGATGGAACTGGAATCGTGCACACCGCGCCAACTTTTGGTGCCGATGATGCCAAGGTTGCAAAAGAAGCTACGCCGGAAGTGCCGCCAATGCTGGTAAAAGACGAAAATGGAAATCTGGTTCCACTTGTGGATTTGCAAGGAAAATTCCGTCCCGAAATGAAGGAGCTTGCAGGCAAATATGTAAAGAACGAGTATTACGATGATGCCGAAGTGCCCGAGAAATCAGTTGATGTTGAAATCGCAATAAAACTGAAGACCGAAAACAAAGCCTTTAAAGTTGAAAAATATTTACACAGCTATCCAAACTGCTGGCGTACCGATAAGCCTATTCTATATTATCCGCTGGATTCGTGGTTTATAAAAGTGACCGATTTCCGCGATAGAATGTTCGAGCTGAACAAGAAAATAAACTGGAAGCCAAAAGCCACTGGCGAAGGCCGTTTTGGCCACTGGCTTGCAAACGCAAACGATTGGAACCTTTCGCGTTCGCGCTATTGGGGAATTCCGTTGCCGATTTGGAGAACGGATGATGGAAAGGAAGAAATAATCATCGGTTCTGTGGAAGAATTGAAAGCCGAAATGCAGAAAGCTGTTACAGCTGGATTCATGGAAAAAGATATTTTTGAAGGTTTCAAAGCAAACGATTTTTCCGAAGAAAATTATTCAAAAGTTGATCTACATAAAAACATAGTGGATGGCATAACGCTCGTTTCCCCACTTGGAAAACCCATGAAGCGCGAAGCCGACCTGATAGACGTTTGGTTTGACAGCGGAAGCATGCCCTACGCGCAGTGGCATTATCCTTTCGAAAACAAGGAAAAGGTTGAAAACACTTGGAGAAAAGCAGATTTTATAGCTGAAGGAGTTGATCAAACCCGTGGTTGGTTTTATACTTTGCATGCAATAGCCACCATGATTTTTGACGACGTTGCCTATAAAAACGTAGTTTCCAACGGACTTGTTTTGGACAAAAACGGACAGAAAATGAGCAAGCGTCTCGGCAATGCCGTAGATCCTTTTGAAACCTTGGACGTTTTCGGTCCCGATGCTACGCGCTGGTATATGATTAGTAACGCCAATCCGTGGGATAACCTAAAATTTGACCAAGACGGAATTTCAGAAGTGCGCAATAAATTCTTCGGAACACTATACAATACCTATAGTTTTTTCAGCCTTTACGCCAATCTCGATAATTTTGAGTATATTGAAAAAGACCTTCCGCTGGAAAAACGTCCGGAGATTGACCGTTGGATACTTTCAGAATTGCACACGCTCATCCAAAAAGTAGATGACTATTACGCAGATTATGAACCTACCAAGGCTACGCGTGCAATTTCAGAATTTGTACAGGAAAATTTGAGCAACTGGTTTGTTCGTTTAAGTAGAAGAAGGTATTGGAAAAGCACTAATAACGACGATAAAATTTCTGCTTACCAAGTACTGTATACTTGTTTGGAAACCGTTGCAAAGCTTGGCGCTCCCGTAGCTCCGTTCTTTATGGACCGACTCTATAAGGACTTAACGGCCGGAACTTCAAAAGAAGGTATGGAATCGGTACATTTAACTGATTTTCCAAAGGCAGACGTTTCGTTCATTGATAAAAAGTTGGAACACAAAATGCAGAAAGCGCAAACAATATCCTCCTTGGTGCTTTCGTTACGACAAAGAGAGAAGATAAAAGTGCGCCAGCCACTTCAAAAAATTATGATTCCTGTTTTGGAAGTTTCTGAAAAAGAAGAAATACTGGCGGTTTCAGAATTGATAAAAAGTGAAGTAAACGTAAAGGAAATAGAACTGATAGATGAAGGTTCGGGCATGCTGGTAAAGCAGATAAAGCCAGATTTTAAAGCTTTGGGCCCCCGTTTTGGAAAGGATATGAAAGCCGTGGCGGCAGCCATTTCAGCCTTTGACCAAAAACAAATTGCCACTTTGGAAAAAGATGGGGAAATATCAGTTTTTATTAACGAAAAAAATACTATTTTGGCGCTCGCTGATGTAATCATAAGCTCGCAGGATATTGAGGGCTGGCTGGTTGCAAATGCAGATGGAGTTACTGTGGCACTGGATGTTACCATAACCCCAGCGTTGCGAAATGAAGGGATATCCCGTGAATTGGTAAACAGGATACAAAACCTAAGAAAAGACAGCGGTTTTGAAGTGACAGACAGGATTGAGGTTACCCTTGAGGAAAATGAAAAACTGACGGAGGCGGTAAACCAAAACCTGAAGTATATAAAAGAAGAGACATTAACGGAAATTTTGCAATTTCAGCCACAAATTGATAAAGGAACAGAAATTGCGTTTGACGATATAGAAACACGTATAAGCATTAAAAAACATTAGATTATGACAGATACAGAAAGAACCAGATATTCCGATGCCGAGCTGGAAGAATTTAGAGCAATTTTGAACGATAAAATCAAGAAAGCAACCGAGCAGTTGGAGCTTATAAAAAGTTCATACAAAAACGACAGTAATAATGGTACCGATGATACCTCTCCTACTTTCAAGGCTTTTGATGAGGGTAGTGAAGTGATGAGTAAAGAAGCCAATTCGCAGTTGGCAATTCGTCAGGAAAAGTTTATTCGCGATCTTAAAAATGCTTTAGTACGCATTGAAAATAAAACTTATGGAGTTTGCCGCGTTACTGGAAAGTTGATAAACAAAGAGCGTTTAAAGCTTGTTCCACACGCTACCTTGAGCATCGAGGCAAAGAATTTGCAGAAATAGGCCCATCCCCAGCCCTTCCCAAAGGGAAAAGGATTAATTCTTAAAATTATTATAGCCCTGAAAATTTTTCGGGGCTTTTTTATTGTATCAAATTCTTTGTGTTCTTAGTGAAATTCTTTGCAACCTTTGTGGTTAAATTATGCGCCAAATATTCTTCATAATCGCTATAGTCTTCCTCGGATTGAAATCTTCCGTGGCCCAAAAAACCATTCACAAAGAATTCTCTTCGGATGGAATAAAAGCACTTTCCATTGTAGACGATGCCATTTTTAAAATTACGATTCATTCTTCCGAAGAAAAAGAAATCAAGCTTTCCGTGCATATTTCCGGAGAACATTCCGAGGATGTAATTATAGAGGAAAATTTAAAGAATAATAAACTTTCTTTAAAGACAGGCTTTTCCCCTTTCGTGTTTTTGGAAGACGATAAACTCGCTGCCCATAAAGTATTGGCGGTGGAAATAGTGTTGATTGTTCCAAATACAATTTCAGTTGAGGTCAAGTCTAAGTTGGCTTCCATTTTTGCAAACGGAAACTTTAAAGCACTTGCTGTTTCCATAGAAAACTCCAACTGTGAATTGAGAAATTTTTCAGGAAATGCCCATTTAAAAACTAAAGATGGCAATATAAATGTTGTTGCTGAAAGCGGTGTCTCGGGTATTGCCATTTCAATAAATGGAACCGTTGAAAATATGCTTCCCAAACGCGGAAAATTTACGGTTCAAGCCGAAAGCGTCAATGGTAATATAAGGCTGCTGCAAACCAAATAATATTGCTATTTTTGCAGCGCTCTTTGAAGCTTTAGTTACGGAGAGCCCTCGCATTGCAACGCTAAAGCGAAAGAAAAAACCTTATGAGCCTAAAAAAAGCCACTCTTATAATTATACTGATTCTATTAATAGATCAGATTTCAAAGTTTTATATCAAAACACACTTTGCTTTAGGCGATGAAATTCGAGTGTTTGATTGGTTCCGTATTCTTTTCGTTGAAAACGAAGGAATGGCATGGGGCGCAAAGATTCCTGGTGAATACGGAAAACTCTTTTTAACCCTGTTTAGAATTGTGGCTATTGCGGGAATAGGGTATTGGCTTTGGGATTCCGTTCGAAAAAATATGCCAAGCATACTGATCTTTTGTGTGGCTTTGATATTTGCGGGTGCTTTGGGCAATATTATCGATTCTGTTTTTTACGGTATTATTTTCAATGATAGCCATCATCAAGTAGCCACTTTGTTTCCCGAAGACGGCGGTTATGGAACTTTGTTTCACGGGAAAGTAGTAGATATGCTTTATTTTCCACTATATGGCGGCACTTTGCCCGAATGGGTTCCTTTTTGGGGCGGGGAGTATTTTACCTTCTTCGACCCAGTTTTCAATGTGGCGGATTCCTCCATCAGCATTGGGGTTATTTTGTTGCTTCTTTTCAATAAAAAGGCATTTCCGAAGAAAGAAACTGAATAAAAGCTACTTGGGGTAAAAAGAAAATAATCGCACTTCCAAAATCTGTTTCCATAATTTTTTTTGATTCGGTTATCGCTGTCTTAACTTATGACGATCATCGGTAATTTTGGAAATCAAATATCTCTTTTGGAACAACGCAAAAATTTAGGGGAACATCCAAATCTTCAAAGAAAATTTCCGGTTCGGGCTCAAAAAAGGAAAGCCCTACAAATATAGCTTCAGAATTGCACTGTTTCAAAAATCGATCGTAAAACCCTTTTCCGTAGCCGATGCGATGACCGTGGACGTCATAAGCTAAAAGCGGGACAAAAACTACATCCAGCGTTTCCGTAGAAATCTCAATACCCGAAACGGGTTCAGGAATTCCATACGCTGAAGTTTTTAAAACCGTATTTTCCTGAAGTAAAAAATGTTTCATTTCACCCGAATCAAAATCTGCTTTGGAAATTACTATACTTTTGTCTTTCCCTTGTAAAATGTGAAGTAAATATTCCGTATGAACCTCTTTTTTTTCTAAAATGGGAAGAAATATATGATAATAGGTTTTATTCCAAATAGGAAGTTTTAACGCCTGATTGGCTATCTGAAGGCTCATGGCCTCAATGGATTCTTCGGAAAGCTCTTCCCGGAGTTTTTTATATTTCAAACGAAGCGAAGTTTTATCTGCCATAATATTTTAAAATTCCAACTTCCAAATTTTGTCATCCAGAACACAGTCTAAGGGCCAAATCCCAAATCCCAAATCCCAAATTCCAAAATCATCAATCGTTAATCCTCAATCGTCAATCAAAAAATCCTTTTAGTCTTCCATTTCTTCATCATCCGTATTTTCGGAATTTTGAGTGGAAATATGAAAAATAGCATCGCCTTGGTTTACAATGGGCGATTGGTTTACATTTATAATATAACCTTCATTGGGCGAGGTAACTTTAAAGCGCATTTTTCCGTACGGATCGGTAATAGTTGCCAAAAACTCACCTTTTTCTACGTGCTTGTTGCAATCTATTTTAACGTGTAGCAATCCACTGCGGTAGGCACGAATCCATTTGCTTTTTTCAATAATTACCGTTTTGGCATTTGGTTCTGGCGCTACGTGCCGTTTGCCCAACATGTCTAAATGTGCTAACACTCGCAATATACCGTCAACACCTTCTTTTGCAATGTGTTTATTGCTTTCGCGACTTTTCCCTCCTTCAAATAGTAACACGGGAATTCCCATTTTTTGACAGGTATTGCGATATGATTTTTCAATAGTATTAGAAAACACTGTAAATGGAGCATTAAAAACTTTTGCAAGTTCCAACAATTTGTCGTTCCCCGGTTTTATGCGAATTTGTGCAGCATTAAAACGGCTGGCGCCGCCTGTATGAAAATCGAGGCAATAATCTGCGTGCGGCAACACTTTTTTGGTGAAATGATATGCAACCCTACTGGCAAGCGAACCTGTTTTTGTACCCGGAAAAACCCGATTTAAGTCGCGCCCATCGGGAAACGAACGGTCGCCGTTTAAAAATCCAAATACATTAAGAATAGGAATACAGATAATAGTACCCCGTTTAGGTTTGTTTAATTTTCGGGCAATGAGCTGGCGTACAATTTCCACCCCGTTTATTTCATCTCCGTGAATGGCAGCAGTAATTAAAACCGTAGGCCCTGGGATTTTTGAGCGTTCTATAATTATTGGTATTTCAACTTTTGTGGAAGTGTAAAGTTTCGCAATGCTGAAATCAATTGTCTTACTTTCGCCCAGAGCTACGTGCTCATTTAAAATTACAATATCGCGTTCTTCCTTTTTGGCCATTTTTAAACGTTTCGTTCAATGTATTTAATAATGGAGTTTGCAATGTCTTTGCCGGTTGCTTGTTCAATTCCTTCCAAACCTGGAGAAGAATTTACCTCCAAAATAAGCGGTCCTCGTGCAGACTGAAGCATATCTACTCCCGCAATTCCAAGCCCCATGGCTTTGGCGGCTTTCAGCGCGGCCGTTTCTTCCTCGTCGGTAAGTTTAATGACCGAAGCCGTTCCACCGCGGTGCAGATTACTGCGAAATTCGCCTTCTTTTCCTTGTCGCTTCATTGCGCCAACAACCTGTCCGTCCACAATAAAGGCACGAATGTCTGCACCCCCAGCTTCTTTTATAAATTCCTGCACGATTACCCGCGCTTGTAAATTATTAAAAGCTTCAATTACAGATTCGGCTGCTTTTCTGGTTTCAACCAAAATAACGCCGATGCCCTGTGTGCCTTCCAATAATTTTATGATTACTGGAGCTCCCCCGGCTTGATCTACAATTTCCTTTACGTTTTTAGAGTAGTTTGTAAAAACGGTTTTGGGCAATCCCAATCCTGCACGGGAAAGTATCTGTAAGCTTCGCAGTTTATCGCGTGAGCGCACTAAGGCTTGCGATTCGGTGGTGGTAAACACACGCATCATCTCAAATTGCCGCACCACTGCAGTGCCATAAAATGTAACCGATGCGCCAATACGTGGAATAATAGCATCGGTGTGGTCCAGTTTATGGCCTTTGTAAATAATTACCGGATTTTTCTTTTCGATAACAATATCACATTTTGCGTGGTTAATAATCTCTACTTCGTGCTTTCGGGCCTTTGCCGCTTCCACGAGCCGTTGGGTGGAGTAAAGATTTGCATTAGCCGATAATATTCTAATTTTCATTTTTTGTTTTTTAGTTTGAAGGAGAGGTTCGTTTTATTGATATCTACAAAGAATTTTCTGCTAAGAAAATTTCGTCCCAAAAGTACGGGAAAACGCATCTCTTCGCGATCGCTCAGTGTTAAATATATTGGGTGCGTTTTGCCAAAAAGAACAATTTCCGTTTTAATTCTATATCGCGCCTCAGACTGCCCGTTACTGCTCTTTACAACTTTTACATCGTACTCGTCAAAAACAATTTCTTTTTCATGATAGCTGGGATGTGCTTCATCTAAAAAATTACATTTTAGATAGTTATCTTCCACTTTCATATTTTTGCAATGTATGGAAGAAGTGTAGGCGCCCGTGTCAACTTTCACTTCAATGTTATACAAGTTGAATTGTGGAAAATCTGCCTTATCTATCCTGCCGATGTCTCTTTTCAATGTTTAAGGAATTTTGTTATTGCAAGGTATGAAATCGAAATTGAAATCGAAATTGAAATCGAAACCCAAAAAATAAAAACTGTTCAATGGTACTGTAAACTGTCTACTTTTTAAAATTTCGCTCAATATATCCAATTACGCTTTTTGAAACGTTTTTGCCCGACGTATTTTCAATGCCTTCCAGACCCGGCGTGCTGTTGATTTCCAAAACCAAAGGACCATTTTTGGATTGCAGGATATCCACGCCGCAAAAACCCAAATTCAATGCTTTTGCAGCTTTTATCGCTATTTTTTCTTCTGCGGAAGAGAGCGAAATCATTTCCGAAGAACCGCCGCGGTGCAGATTGCTTCTAAAATCGCCAACTTTGCATTTGCGTTTCATCGCCGCAACCACAACGCCGTCCACCACAATAGCACGAACATCGGCGCCATTTGCTTCTTCAATATATTCCTGCAGTATAAATTTAACGCCAGCAGCATTTAGGGTTTCAATTGTTGCCAAGGTATTTTGCGGACTTTCGGTTAAAATCACCCCTTCGCCGTGTGTGCCTTCCAAAAGTTTGATGATAATTGGTTTGCCGTTGAATGTTTTTAATTGTTCCTCAAATTCAAAAAACGAAGCATAAACCGTTCGTGGCACGGGAATTTGATGTTTAGCCAAAATTTGAAAGCATGTCCATTTGTCACGGCTATTAATTATTCCTTCGGAAGAAACCACGCTAAAAACGCCCATTGCCTCAAAATGGCGGACTACATTGGTGCCAAAATAAGTATTTGAAGCACCAATTCTGGGAATTACCGCGTGCAGGTCGTCCACCAATTCATTTTGAAAATAGAGGACGGCTTTTCCGTTTTCTACGGCGAGGTTGCAATAGGAAGGATCCAAAACCTCCATGGTGTGATTGCGCGCTTCACCAGCTTTTAAAAGACTTTGGGTGGAATAAAGCGCTTCCCCGCGCGATAAAATGGCAATGTTCATAGTTGGTTATTGTGGGTGCAATTTAACCAAAAAGAACATTGCCCATAAAATCATCAGTTAAAAATTAACGGTTATCTTTCCTCTTAGAAAAAACGGCGTTCCGGGCGTAAAATGTATTTCTTCCACAGCTTCCGGTTCGTCAAACAATCGGCTTTCGGTTGCAAATTGGGTTTCGTTCCATTCGGTATCGAAGAGATTTTCAATTGCAATTCCAAAAACAAAGTTTCTAAAAGTATAATTTATATTTAAATCCGTCACAAAATAACCTTCGGCAACAATGCTGTTGTCTTCGTTTGCAGCTCTGTCTTTTAGATATCGATAGGTAAGTCCGCCAGAAAAATTTGCGAGATTTTCAACTGCAATTCCACCGGTTGAGGTAAAATCCGGCGCCAGCGGAATGTAGTCTGCGCCATTGGGCTCCTCAGTGCTTCGGGCGTAGGTGTAGTTTGCATCGCCGTAAAAATACAGCCAGTCCGTTGCTTCGTAACGCAGGCCAAAATCAATGCCTAATCGGCGGGTTTTTCCGCTGGGCTCTACAATCCCGGCATCGCCAACATACACAAATTCCTGTTCCAAATACAAAGCCCAAATAGCTGTATTGAAAATTAGATTGTCCGTCAGTTTATAGATTCCGCCCAAATCAGCGCCGTAAGCCGCGGGCAAAATATCCTCGCCGTCATTGGAAACAACCACACGGGTATCGTTGGAATGGAAACCAATTCCCGATTTCAAAAACAATTGGAAATCGCGGCTCGGGCTATAAATAAAATTCAATTTCGGACTGGCGAAAACTTTGCTTTCACTTCGGTTATTGTAGGTTGGCGAGAGTTTGTTTTCGTAATCAAATTTGAAATAATCCAATCGCAACGCAGGATTTATTTTGAAATCGCCCAAACCAATTTCTGTATTTAAAAAGGCGAAACTGTTTATTTGGTCCACATTTCCGAAGGCAATCCGGTCCAAGATTTCATAGCGGTTTTTGGTGTGCGAAAGTTCCACGTCGTTCACATCGTCGTAGCGAACGCCAATTCCTGCGGTGTACTTAAAATCAATTGTTTCAGAATATATTTTATCTGAAAACTCCGTTTGGAAACCCAGAATATTTCGGTCTTCGCGCTGTGCAATTTGGTCGCCGTTTACGGGGTCTTCCAAGAAAAATGTAAAGTTTGAAAACAGTTCAAAATCATAATGCGAATAATATGCGCGGGTTTCCAACTTTTTGTTGTCTGAAAGCAGTTTGGAATGGTTTATCAACAAATTGGTGCGGCTGGTGTTTCCGCCTTCGGTATCGTCAATGGCTCCAAAACGATCAATCAGTCCAGCATCAATGGCGCGCTGCGGAATTTGCCCCGAAGCATCCCACTTGCTTTGGAAATGCGAAGCGGTAAGTTGCAGTTTTTGGTTGTCGGGCAATTTCAGATTGTACTTCGCCATCATATTAAAGCGGTTGAAATTCTGCGGTGAATCAAACGGACCGTTAAACGTGTTGAGTGAAGCCGCAACATAGGCATTGCTATTCTTCGTATCCATAAGGTTAAAAAGCCCCACGGTCCTAAAAGCATCAAACTGCCCGTATTCCACAGAAATAGAGCTTTTGTCTAGCTTGTCCAAGGTTTTGAAAGCTACGTAACCTGCAGTGGCAAAATCGCCGTATTTCGCGTTGTATGGACCTTTTCCGAAGGAAATTTTCTCGATGGTTTCCGGGATTAAAAAGTGCAAATCGCTGTACCCTTGCCCGTGTGCGTGCGAAACCATATTTACGGGCATTCCATCTACGGAAAGATTGATGTCGGTTCCGTGGTCTATATCAAAACCGCGCAAAAATATTTGTTCCGCTTTTCCACCGCCGGCGTGCTGGCCAATGATTAGTCCGGGAACTTTCCGCAATATTTCCTGCGACGATTTTACGGGCGCGGTCTTTAAATCTACCGCCACTATTTGGCTGAGCGTGTTTACTTCGGGTGTGATTGTAACCTGTTCTAAAGAAACTGCGGCTTCGTTTAAAGTAATGTTTATAGGTTCCGAAAAACTTTTGGCAGCTACGGTGTATTCAAAAGTATTGAAGCCTAAAATTGAAAAGCTTATTTGGTCGTTTTCGGCTACATTTTCAAGTGAAAATTTTCCAGAGGCGTCGGTGTGGGTATGATTGCCCGAGGTGCGGTCAAAAACCGCTACATTTTCTAAAGGTGAATTATTGGGGTCTGTTACTTTTCCTTTTAGCGATTGCGATTGCGCAATACCAAAGCATAGCATCAGCCCCAGTAAGAGTATTTTTTTCATGGGTGATTGGTTTAAAAAATTTAAATAATTGGGTTACCGAACAAAAAATGTCTCGGTTAAAATATGCTTGCGGAATAAATTTCTATTTGAATATACGTAACGTGTTTTATCAGTCTGAGCTTGTTAAAGACATCTCTGGACGTGCACATCGACAGGCTCAGCGTGACACGGAAAATTCAATTAAATTTATATTGCAAAACTTATGAAAAGAATGTTTCGGGAGGCGGGCTGGGGATGGTTTTTACGCTTGTCGGAATATGAAAAGTGTAAGTAAAAATGTTGCTGATATTTGTTTTAAATTTGAAATTGACGGGGGGATAGTCCTGTGCAAAATGCTTATCAAAAGTATAATTGAAATACATACTATCGTGATCGCTGGTCTCTTCCGAAGAAAATATTTTAGAGAAAAATGTAATCAGTTTGTGCTCGTGCGTATGTTCGTGGCCCAACAAATGGTCTTCTTGGTGGTGCGAATAATCTGTATGCGCCAGCACGTGAGAAAATGTGTGCATTCCTTCCACTAGCTGTTTCTGCATCGGGTTGAGCAAATACAAAGCTGCAAGGAAAAGCACGACATGCTTTTTAAAGGAAATATGAAAATTGCTTTTGGGCATTTTTTTCGGGTTGGTTGTAAATAGATACGCAAGATTCGGAAGTTTGGATTTTTAAAAAGCTTGATTTAACCGTTTCTTAACTATTTTTGATAATGTATTCGGTGTGGATGAAAACCGAACTCCATAACACTCTAAAACCAAAAAAGGAAGCCACAACAGCTCCCTTTTTTAGTTTTATATATTCTAAACCTTACTGCACCACCAACTTTTTGGTAGTAACATCATTGCCGGCTT